>WNGR01003415.1_pt1 | contig 22403 bp, 16 predicted proteins | sample 5407581 | NCBI WGS metagenome assembly WNGR01 (sample SAMN13153383, study PRJNA577476) | soil metagenome | isolation source: 80 cm soil or saprolite under Garry oak tree replicate 2 | place: USA:California | collected 2016-06-15
GGCCCGGATGAGATCGATGTCAGCATCGGCAGGATCAGCATGGATTCACCGGTCGGGCAGGCGCTGCTGCACAAAAAGCTCGATGATGAAGTGACCGTCCGAAAGCCGGGGGGCGAAATAACGCTGTATATTACCGGCATCAGTTCGACACGGCCGGAATTGTAATGACCGGAGTATTTTGCTTTTTAAGTAAGATCCAGCCTGTCAACGCCTGACAAGCCGCTGGCCATGCTTTCGGATCAACCGTCGCAACGATTCATCCAGTCAAACAATCAAGAGAGGTACCCGTGGCACTTATATCACTTCGCACCATAGCCTTGGCCTTCGGCGGCCCCCCTATTTTCGACGGCATCAACCTGCAGATCGAGGCGGGCGACCGGCTCTGCCTGATGGGGCGCAACGGCAGCGGCAAATCGACGCTGTTGAAGTTGATCGGCGGCGAGTTGACGCCGGAAGGGGGCGAAGTCCAACGTCAGCAGGGGCTCAAGGTGGCCCAGCTCACCCAGGACGTGCCGCAGGGATTGACCGGGAACGTCTTTGACGTCGTCGCCTCCGGCATGGGCACGGCTGCGGCCGTGCTGGCCGAATATCACCATGTCAGCCACCAGATGGCTCATGATCACAGCGAAAAGCTGCTGGCACGTCTTGAAGTGCTGCAAAAGGAGCTGGAGGAGAATGACGGCTGGAACCTGCATCAGGAGGTGGAGCGTGTGCTGAACCGGCTGGATCTGGACGCCGAGACGGAATTCACCGAGCTTTCGGGGGGTACCAAGCGCCGTGTGCTGCTGGCCCGTGCCCTGGTATCCAACCCCGATATCCTGATTCTGGACGAACCTACCAACCATCTCGATATCGATACGATCCTCTGGCTGGAGGAGTTTCTCGCCAAAAACGTCAGGACGGTGCTGTTCGTGACCCATGACCGCGCCTTTGCCCGGCGGCTGGCCAACCGGGTAGCCGAGCTGGACCGGGGGAGAATCTACGCCTTCTCCTGCGGGTATGATGAATTCGTCGAGCGGCGCGAAGCGTTGCTGGAGGCGGAAATCTCCCGCCAGGCGCTGTTCGACAAGAAGCTGGCCCAGGAAGAGGTCTGGGTCAGGCAGGGGATCAAGGCCCGCCGCACCCGCAACGAAGGGAGAGTCCGGGCGCTGAAGAAACTGCGCGAAGAGTCCCGTCAGCGGAGGGAACGTCAGGGGACCGCCAAGATCCAGCTGCAGGTGGCGGACCGCTCCGGAGCGCTGGTGGCCGAGGCGACCGGCGTTACATTCGCCTACGACGGGCGGCCGATTGTCAAGAACCTCTCCACCACGATCATGCGCGGCGACCGGATCGGCATCATCGGCCCGAACGGTTCGGGCAAGACGACCCTGCTGGGAGATCAAGCTGGGAACCCGCCGTGAGGTGATCTACTTCGACCAGCTGCGCGAGCAGCTGGATATGGACAAGAGCGTGCAGGAAAATGTGGGTGAAGGGAACGACACCCTGATCATCAACGGCCAGTCGCGCCATATCATCGGCTATCTGCAGGACTTCCTCTTCTCGCCGGAGCGGGCCCGTTCGCCGGTCAGCATCCTGTCGGGAGGCGAGCGCAACCGGCTGCTGCTGGCCAAGCTTTTCACCAAGCCCTCCAATATCCTGGTGATGGACGAACCGACCAACGACCTCGATGCCGAGACGCTCGACCTGCTGGAGGACCTGCTGGTGGAGTATCCCGGCACGCTGCTGCTGGTCAGCCACGATCGAGAATTCCTCAACAACGTCGTGTCGAGTACGCTGGTGCTGTCAGGCGACGGTTCGGTGCGGGAGTTCGTCGGCGGTTATGACGACTGGCTGAGCCAGGCCGGGGCGGAGGCAGCCGCCCTGACTCAGGCGGCGCAGAAAGCGGTCCCGGAAAAGGGAAAGCCGCAGAAGGAAAAGGTGCGCAAGCTCTCATTCAAGGAGCAGCAAGAGCTGGAGGCGCTGCCGGAGCGGATCGCCGCCATCGAGAAGGAGCAGGGCGAGCTGCACGCCCGGCTGGCAGACCCTGATTTTTACAAGAGCGCCGGAGGAGAGGTCGCAGCCGTCAATGCCCGCCTGGCGGTGTTGGAGCAGGAGCTGGAAGCGGCATTTCTGCGCTGGGATGAACTGGAGAGCCAGAAAGGGTAGCTCCCGTCATTCGTTAACCGGCAGCCGGAGCAGCAGCGCAGCCACCCCGAAGGCCGTTACCGTCAGCAGTATTATCATCGCCGCCACCCCGTTCCAGCCGAAGTTCACCCAGAACAGCCCTCCCGCCGTGCCGGAGATGCTCGAACCGAGATAGTAGGAGAACAGGTAGAGCGACGATGCCTGGGCCTTGGCTGTCCGGGCACGCCGCCCGACCCAGCTGGAAGCGATGGCATGGACGCTGAAGAATCCGCAGGTAAAAATCCCCACGCCGGCAACAATTGCCGGCAGCGATCCTGACAGCGTGACCAGTGTCCCCCCCAGCATGACCGAAAGGGTCAGCCGGATCATGAAGGGGCGGCCAAAGCGGTGGATCAGGCTCCCGATTACCCCCGAGCTGAACGAACCGAGCAGGTAGACAAGAAAGATCAGGCTGACCTGGAAGTGACTGAGATTGTAGGGTGCTGCCAGCAGCCGGAAACCGATATAGTTGTAGAGCGAGATGAAGCCTCCCATGGAAAGAAAGGCCAGCGCGTAAAGGCAGAGCAGGCCGGGATCGCGCAGGTGCTGGAAGAGCGAGGTGAACAGGTAGCGCACCCGGAACGGCCGCTGGCGGAAGTTCGTGGAAGTCGGCAGACTCTTCAGAAACAGCAGGGTGAGCAGCAGGCTGATGACCCCGATCAGCGCAATCGCACTGGGCCAGGGGACATAGCGGCAGAGGAGCGCCGAGCCGATTCGCCCGGTCATCCCCCCCAGCGCGTTGCCGCTGATGTAGAGCCCCATCGCGTGACCGATCGCCCGGGCATCCATCTCCTCCCCCAGATAGGCCATCGCCACCGAGGGAACGCCCGCCAGCGCGAGACCCTGCAGCAATCTCAGCATCAGCAGGGATTCGAACGAATGGCTGAAATATGTTGCCATTGCCAGTAGCGAGGTCAGGAAGAGCGCGGCAGTCATGACCCGGCGTCGGCCCAGCGTTTCAGATACCGTGCCGGCAATCAGCATGCCGAGCGCCAGCGCAATCGTTGAAAACGAGAGCGGCAGACTGGACACCGCCGGCGACACCCCGAACTCCTGCGCAAACAGCGGAAGGAGCGGCTGAACATCGTAGAGCGTGACGAAGGTGACGAAACCGGCGCAGAACAGAGCCACGTTGATGCGCCGGAAGCCGGGACTGCCGACCCGTACCGCCCCTTCCGTAATTGCGGACATTAAATCCCCCCTTAAAATGTGCACCAGCCCCAGTCAATAGCAAATGCAGCGGTGAATTACCACTCGAAGTTTCCGTGCTGCGTTGCCGATCCGGAAAGTTGGTGTACTCTATTGACAACGGGGCGCATTTGCGCGATTGTCAGCCCCGTACGCTCCACCCGGCCGAACAGGGCGGAACAACAGGTTTTGAACTTCCGGATTTTATTCAGGTGGCGGACTTGAACGTATTGCTGAAAACCTGCAGGCAGATAGCGACCACGGCGGTATTTCTTGTTATGGCCGGCTGTGCCGGCACCACGACCTTTACCGCGTACCCCCAAAAGATCCAGACCCTCATCGCCTCCTTGTCAAACCGCACCCCGGTCGATTTGTCCAAGTGCCTGCTGAGCGAATGCAAAAGCAACGACCTGGTCCTCTACAACATGGAACGGGGGCGGTTCGCGCAGGTGGTCGGCAACGGTGACGTCAGCATGTCCGACTTCGGGGCAGCGATGGAAAAAATCAGGGTGAACGACGAAAGAGCCCTGATCAGCGCCTCAGCCATCGGCGCCAACGTGGCGGCAACCCTGGTCAATGATAACGCGATTCCCTACGAGGGTGAGGGGTATGAGCGAGTGTTGCTGCATCACTTCCAGGCGCTCAATTATTTAAAGAAGAAGGATATTGAGGGTGCCGGGGTCGAGGTCCGCCGCGCCAACGCCGAGCAGAACGAGTCTCTGAAACGTTTTGAAAATGAGCTCGAGAACAGCCATGATGCGGCGGCGGATAACAAGGTCAGTTCAAACAGCGTCTTTCGGATTGATACCCGGTATGCCCAGATGGACGAAATCGCGGGCAGGGTAAAGAACTCGTTCCAGAATGCTTATACCTTCTACGTTTCCGGTTTCATCTATGAATTGCTCCAGCAGCCCAATGATGCCTATATCGACTACAAAAAGGCGCTGGAGATCTATCCAGACAACCGGTATCTGCAGCAAGACGTGCTGCGGCTTGCTAAAAAACTGGAGATGCGTGAGGAGCTTGAGGAGCTTAAACGGCGATTTCCGGCAGACAATAAACGCTTTATCGATGAAAACGGAGCCGGATCAGGAGAACTTCTGGTGTTGTTCGAGGATGGCTTCGTACCACGGAAGCAGGAGATTAAAATCCCCATTCCGATTGGCAGGGGAGGGCTTGTCGCCATAGCGTTCCCGATCTATCAGGAAAAATGGTCGTCTTGGGCGCCGCTGAGTATTCTCAACAACGATGAACTGATCGGCAGCACCGAACCGATCTGTGACGTGCGTGCATTGGCGGTCAAGGCGCTGAGGGAAAAGGCGCCGGTGATTGCTACCCGCCAGATTATCCGGGCGGTTGCCAAAGGAGCGGCTGCAGCTGAAGCCAGGAAGAGGATGGGAGATCTTGGACAATTCGCTTCCGATGTCTGGAACCTGATCAGCGAGAGTGCCGATCTCCGCAGCTGGCTCACCCTTCCTGCCGACGCCCAGATATTGCGGACAAAGCTGCCGACCGGCAGCTACAGGCTGGCGCTGCGGCATCCGATGGCGGCCGGAGTTACATATGCCGATGTCAACATAAACGCCGCCGGCAAAACCGTTATGCAGGTAATTCGGGCCGGCGGGCAGATATATAGCTCGGTCACGTCGTTTTAGTACGGTTGTTTAGTAGCCGCTCCGGAGTTATTGCCGTGTCGCTTGAAACACCGGGAACCGTAATCTACAGGCAAGAAGGGGACTAAAGTGATGAACAGTTATTTACGAACGCTGTCTGCAATTTCATTCGCGATTCTGTTGTCGCCGCTTCTGACACTCGCCGCCGAACCTGGCAAGGGGGAAAAGGAAACCATCGTTATCGGAGCTCTCAAGGTTCAACCGTCAGTGATCGAAATGGCGGAAAAGAAACATCGACTCCCAGAGCTGAAGCGGGTATCAGATTCCCTGGAGAGCCAGTTGATTTCCGCGCTGAACGCGACCCGCGTTTTTCAGCTGGTGGAGCAGGGCCGCAAATCCGATGGTGAGCCGGAGGAGGAGTCGGCGGTCGTAGCCGCCGACGCCGACGGCAAGGAGACCGCGCCGCCCGGCAGGGAACAGGTCGCCAAATTCTCCTTCCAGCCGCAGATTGACGGTTTCGAGGACAAGTCTGAAACTACGGAATACCGGGCGACCGGCAGGGCTTCGCTGAACCGCAAACTGTTTCTGTCGGCGGTAGTGCAGGTTGTTGAGACGGCAACCGGCAAGCTGCTCCCCGACTCCCCCAGTGTACAGCTTACCAAAACCGAAGAGGTTGAGAATGCCCGGATAGGGCAGATCTCAGAGAGTGACGAGGTCATAGTTGCGCTGGCCAGGGAAATGGCAAAAAAGCTTGCGCAGGAGGCTGTCGCCCTTATCCGGCCGGCGAAGGTTCTGGCGGTGACCGGCCGGCAGGTACTGTTCAACCGTGGAAGCGATGCCGGATTTAACAAGGGTGACCTGGTAGAAATATATGCCGTTCAGAATATCAGGGATGAAGACAGCGGCGAACTGTTCCGCAACGAAGTGCCGGTGGGACAGGCGGTTATCAGCCGGATTGACAGGAATCAGAGCTATGCGACCATCAATGGAGACGATACGGGTATTACCAAGGGGTGCGTGGTGCGTTTTATGAAAACGGCGGCCAGCCGTGCGGCCGAATCTGAACCGCCCCCCGATGTGACACAGCCGGATTTCGGCACAAAAGGCGATGGGGGGACTACCCCCGGCTCAAGCGAAAAACCGCTCAAATGGAAATAGGGAGGGGACATGATGAAACAGAAGAAAAACTTCGTTATTGGCGGGATTGCCGCGGCGGCCCTGATTGCATCTCTGGCTCTGGCCGGCTGCAGTACGACTGCCGGAGTGGAAGCTACCGGCAGAACGTCATGGGATGAGCAGGGAGCCCGGATACTTGAGAAAAACGTGGTCTTCAACAGCAGCGGACTGAAAGGGGATATTCAGATCGTCGATGTAAAAAGCGCCATGGCCGGCGACATCATGAGGGCACAGGCCACACTCCGCTCCAAAGACAGGGATACCCTGCCGTTTCAGTACCGCTTCGAATGGTATGATGCCGGCGGTATCGAGATAAATTCCGGGGCCGGTTCCTGGAAACCGCTGATTCTGTACGGACGCGAGACCAAGACGATACAGGCTGTAGCACCGGATCCGCGGGCCAAGGAATTCAAACTCAAGATCCGTGAGCCGGATTAGACCAACTAAACTCAAGCGAGGACAAACCTATGAACAATGGACTGAAGGTATTATTGGCAGCGGCGGCAATCGGCTCGTTATCCCTCTCCGGCTGTGCATCGACCATGCAGTACGGCGATGCCGGGTCGGCCAAGCCGATCTCGACCGAATTCGGCTCATCCGATCTGCAGCAGATCGCCGAAGCGATGGTCGATTCACTGCTTGTCTTTCCACCGATGGTTGAGTTGACCTCGGCGCGACGGCCGGTAGTGAGTGTCGACAGGGTCAAAAACAAGACGATGCAGCATATCGACACCGAATCCATTACCGATTCGATCCGGGCCAAGCTGCTCCGTTCCGGCAAATTCCGCTTTATCGATCGCACGACCGATGCCCAGACGATCGAAGAGCTCAAGACCCAGCAGGACAGCGGTCTGGTCGATAAAAAGAGCGCGGTACAGTTCGGCCAGCAGATCGGCGCCGAGTTTCTGCTGACATCCAACTTCTCCGAGATCAGGCAGAAGGAAGGCAGCACCACCGATGTATATTACAAGTTTACGATGTCGCTCAAAAACCTGAAAACCGGCATTCTGGAATGGTCCGATGAAAAAGAGATCCGCAAGGTGTTCAATCGCGGCACTTTTGGAGGGTAATTCTATGAAAAAACTGCTCCTGTTGCTTCCCGTCGCACTGCTGCTGGCGGCCTGCTCCGCCGCCAAGCCGAACTTTGCCTTTCTCGAAAAAACCGCTGTGGACCAGAATACCGGCCTCACCTGGGCACGAAACGCCAACATGCCGGGCCGCCAGTTGATCTGGCGCGGTGACGACAACGTCTACGAATACATGAAGCGCCTGAACGAAACCAACTATGCCGGATATGCCGACTGGCGCGTCCCGACCAAAGAGGAGATGGAAAAGCTGATCGAATACGCCAAGTCGATGGGGTATGACCAGGCGAAGATGGATACCTGGCCGTACCAGAAGCTGCGGCAGCTGGGGTTTATCGACGTGCGTGACTACGAATACTGGACCTCGACCCGCCAGTCGCCGACCGAAATCTGGACCGCCGATCTGGCCAACGGCAGGATCGCCGCTAAACCGGAAGCAAAACCGTACTACCTCTGGCCCGTCCGGGGCAGCGGTTCACGCTGATTATAATTTAAACGAGCCAACCATGCGGTAAACACAACGTCCCTGCTGAAAAATCAGCAGGGACGTTGTGCATTTATATCAGCACGCCATACAACATATTGTATACGTTAATTAACTGCTGACGTCTTAATTATTATTTTAACATTTGAATTGCCCCTCCTCGGACTGTCTGTTTTCAACAGGTTAACCACATTGACTCCAACAGCCGGCATTAGAATTTGTATTGGCATTAGGTTTGCTTAAATCGATTTCATTCCGCTTGCCGGGGTGTTTTCGCTTTGCGGGAGAATGGCCTTTTTTAGGTTATTTTTTTCTGCTTTCAGGTATTGGTTGATGGCTGCCAATAAATTGTTCTGACCCCTATTTTAATTGAAATTTTATATTAAATTGCCAATCAAATGAAATCAATGGAGGGTGATGTGATGCTCAAAGGACTGAAAATAGAATCTCAATTGTTAAAAAAGAGGGGGGGAAGATGAGACAAAAAATGAACGAAAGGTGCTTTATACTCTTTAGGTTGGGAGTAATCATGGGACTCCTGTCACTGTTGTTGGCATCGGCCAGCTTGGCAGCACCGACAATAACAACGGTTCAGCCAGCTGATGGCAGCAATCCAGTGATCACGACTGAAGTCACGGCCACTTTTAGCGAGGCCATGGATCCAGCAACCATAACACCCGAAACATTCACTGTGTTGAGATTGCCTAGAGGTCCAGCCATTGCCGCGGGAACCAGTCACACTGCGGCTCTTAAAGGTGACGGCACCGTTGTCGCTTGGGGATGGAATAGGTTTGGTCAGAGTACACCACCTGACGGCCTCACCGGGGTCGTTGCCGTTGCCGTGGGAGACAATCACACAGTGGCGTTGAAAAGCGACGGTACGGTGGTTGCATGGGGATATAACTTTTCAGGTACAACTGAGGTGCCGGACGGGCTCAGTGGAGTCGTTGCCATTGCTGCTGGGAGCATTCACACCGTGGCGCTGAAGGACGACGGCACGGTTGTCGCTTGGGGGAATAATAGTTACGGCCAGTGCACAGTTCCAAATGGACTCTCGGGGGTCGTTGCCATTGCTGCGGGAGTATCTCACACAGTGGCTCTCAAAGGTGACGGCACAGTTGTCGCTTGGGGAGCTTCTTGGTATGGCGAGAGCACGGTGCCGGAGGGTCTTTCCGGGGTTATTGCCATTGCTGCAGGAGGCAATCACACTATGGCGTTGAAGGGCGACAGTTCGGTGGTCGCCTGGGGTGATACCCGTTTCGTTCCTCAGCAATGGCAGCTCTCCGATGTTGTTGCCATTGCTGCGGGAGGACAACATTTTGTGGCACTGAAAGGCGACGGTACGGTTGTCGCCACGGGATTAAATTATTGGGGGCAGTGTACGGTGCCTGCGGGACTTTCAGGTGTTGTTGCCATAGCCGCCGGAGGTACTAACACTGTGGCACTGAAGAGCGACGGCAAGGTCGTCGCTTGGGGAAATAACGATTTAGGCCAGAGTACGGTGCCGACAAACCTTTGTGCAGCGTCTATAGAAGGTAGCGTATCCTATGACCAGACAACCAGTACCGCTACATTCGCACCCTCGGCTCAGCTGGAGGGAGGAGTCACCTACTTTGCCACCATAAACATCGGCGCCCGGAGTGCTGCGGGAGTACCCCTTGCGGCCGACATCCGCTGGAACTTTGGACTTGCCATTAAGACCACCAGCTTGCCGAATGGAACCTTTGAAAACGCTTACAGTCAGACTTTAATAGCCTCCGGCGGAAAGCCACCCTATACTTGGTCCACAATTTTGGGAGCTCTACCGCCGGGCTTGAGTCTCGATGCCACGAGCGGCGTCATCAGCGGCACGGCGACTGCACTAGGTACCACTCCCTTAACCGTCCAGGTACAGGATGCCAACGGTGCCACAACAACCCGACAATTGAGCATAACGATACCGAAGCTGGTTGCCACGATAACTCTTGCCGGGCTCAACCAGATATACGACGGCACGCCCAAGTCAGTAACAGCCACTACAACCCCGGCCGGACTTGCTGTTAGCTTCACCTATAACGGCAATACCACGGTCCCGACGACAGTCGGCAACTATGCTATTGTCGCTACCATCAGCGATCCGAACTACCAAGGCATTGCCAGCGACACACTGAATATCGCCAAGGCAACTGCTACCATCACCCTGGGGAACCTCAACCAGATTTACGACGGCACGCCCAAGTCAGTAACAGCCACTACAACCCCAGCCGGACTTGCTGTTAGCTTCACCTATAACGGCAATTTCACGGTCCCGACGTCAGCCGGCGACTATGCTATTGTCGCTACCATCAGCGATCCGAACTACCAAGGCATTGCCAGCGACACACTGAATATCGCCAAGGCAACTGCTACCATCGCCCTGGGGAACCTCAACCAGATTTATGACGGCACGTCCAAGACAGTAACGGCCACGACAAACCCGGCCGGACTTACTGCCACCTTCACCTATGACGGCAGCGCCACAGTTCCTACGAATACCGGGAGTTATTCAGTTGTAGCCACTATTAACGATCCCAACTATCAAGGCGGTGCCAGTGGTGCCCTGACTATCGCCAAGGCAACCGCTACCATCACCCTGGTGAACCTCAACCAGATTTACGACGGCTCGCCTAAGTCAGCTACGGCCACGACAAACCCGGCCGGACTTGTTGTCACCTTCACCTATAACGGCAGCGCCACGCTCCCCATTGCAGCCGGCGACTACGCTGTTGTTGCCACCATCAACGATCCCAATTACCAAGGCAGTGCCAACGGCAACCTAAATATCGCCAAAGCGGCCGCCACCATCACCCTTGGGAACCTCAGTCAGACCTATGACAGCAAGCCTAAGCTGGTGAAGGTCACAACCGCGCCGGCTGGACTGACGGTTGTCACCACCTATGACGGCAGCGCTGTTCCACCAAAAGCCGTCGGCAGCTATGCCATAGTCTCAACCGTCAACGATCTCAACTACCAAGGGAGTGCCAGCGGCATCCTGATCATATCCAAGATCCCTGCCACCATCACCCTGGGGAATCTCAGCCAGACTTACGACGGCACGCCCAAAGCGGCAACGGCCACGACAACGCCTGCCGGACTTACAGTAAACCTGACCTATAACGGCAGCGCCACGGCTCCCACAACTGCCGGCGACTACACTGTTGTCGCCACCATCAGCGATCCTAACTACCAAGGCACAGCCAACGGCACTCTGAATATCGCCAGGGTCGCGGCCACCATTACTCTGGGGAACCTCACCCAGACTTACGACGGCACGCCCAAGGCGGCAGCGGCCACGACAAATCCGGCCGGACTTGCAGTTGCCATCACTTACGACGGCAGCGCCACGGTACCGACTGCTGTAGGAATTTTCACGGTAGCAGCCACCATCAGTGATCCCAACTACCAGGGCACCGCCGGCAGCATCCTGGTTATCGCCAATGCTAACCCGCAACCCGCCTCCATTACCCTGGGGAACCTCAGCCAGACATACGATGGCACGCCCAAGTCGGCAACGGCCACGACAATCCCGGCCGGACTTGCGGTTACTTTCACCTATAATGGCAGTGCCACTGTTCCAGCTAATGCCGGAAGTTATACCGTTGCAGCCACCATCCGCGATCCCAACTATCAGGGCAATGCCGGCGGCACCTTGAATGTTGCCAAGGCAAACCAGGCGATCAACTTTACACTTCCCGCAAAGGCAAAATTTAGAAATTCAGTCCCCTTGACAGCTACCGCCAGCTTGCCGGTTTCTTACGTTGTGAGCAGGGGTCCTGGCGTAATTGTCGGTACTGATCTGACCTTCACCGGTATCGGATTTGTTGATGTTATCGCCTCGCAGTCAGGCGACAGCAACTATAATGCTGCCGCAAATGTCACAGTGACCATCGAAGCCGTTGCGCATTTATAAGTAGCGTAAGCAGAAGGGGCGTGTGCAGCACGCCCGCACCGAAGACAAAATCCCTGCCAATTGGCGGGGATTTTGTCTTGTAGATTCAACCATTCGGTATACGGATTTTCCTTGTTATCCGCTTGATTTCTAGTTGCGTCGCCGCGTTCATCGCGTGAAGCCGGTTTTCAGGTTTAATGGTGAGATCTATTTCCTGGCGGTTGGAAACAAGATGCCGCATTTTTTGCCTGCATTTAAAGCTATTTAAATTACGCATAACTGGAGATTGGCGCTAATCAGGACGAAGTATCTCTCTGATTTTCCAGTTCATCTGTGTTGAAATCCTTTCGCCTTCCCTCTTGTATTCCGGCATAGACGGATTGAGGTTTGCCTGCCTGCAGAGAAAGAGAAGCCTCTTGAACTGGTCGCTTATGTCATACACACGATGATCGTTTCCCAGCACAAAAAACGAGCTTCTCTCCGCTCTTTTTAATATCTCAGGGGGGAAGTTCACTCCCACATTGATTATCGTCGAGGTGGTAATTTCATTAAGGTTGAAATAGACCTTGATCATCGGGTTCACGAAGCCTCGTGATCCTGGAAATCCAACCAGCCCTATTACTCCATCTTCCTGGATCCTCTCCCGGTGATCAAGCAGTCCGTAAAGTACGATCTTTGCCGCCATCCCCGCGTATTCCCAACTTCGGTCCCTTTCTCTAACTTCGCTGGCTACAAACGAGAAAAATGGTGATCGCCAAGGTTGCTGCTTCAGGATAGTAACGTTTAATCAGTAGTTCCAACGATCGCAGAACACCACCTCCAATAAGCGCAAATCCGGCTGAAGCCAGGTAAATTCGGTGACTTGGGCTGGAGAGGAGAAAGTTCGCCTGCATCATCGTTGTTGCCGGCTTAAAATCACCTAGTACCAGGACCGGCACAAGCCCTCCCGCTAGGATGACAATACCGGTCCTGCGCAAGTGCGTTAACGAGACCGGCGAGAATCTCAGGAAGCCGAGCGTTAGGATCAGGAGGGCGAGCGCCGCGGCGATAATGGCTGGGTTCGGTGTCGTAATGAGGCGTTCCGGAATGAAGAGTTCGCATAACGCGAGAGAAATATTTCTAAGATTGAATCGAAGCTCTGCGATCGGACTGGCGACGAACGGAACCATCGATCCGAAACGGCGGAACGGCTTCCCTTCCATAAAGAGGAGCCATAGCAGAAAAAGCGGCATGACGACGGGAGTACCTTTGGCTCCAAGTGCCAGAATAAACAGGAAACACGACAACCAGAGAAATCGCCTGTTATCGGTGCGGAGATACTTCAAAAATTGGATAAGTGTTCCCAGCGAGAACATCACCGAGACAAGGTCAACCCGTGAAGAAGGCCATAATACTGCGTCGGCAATTGCGAAAGAAGAGGCGAAAAGAACGCTTCCGTAGAGACCCGCTTTGTCATCGCCGGAGAGCATATTAGCAAAGTGGTAGACGAGAAGGGCGTTAAAGGCATGAATCATCAGATCGACCGCATGATACCATCTAGGGTCAAGGTAGTTAATAAAGAAATTGGCTACGAACATGAGGTAAACAATAGGGTCAAAATAGACGACATCGGGATAGAACATCTGTTTCCAGTTTTGGCTTAGTGTTCTGGCCCTGTTTAGCCATATGAAGTCATCGAAGACAAAGAAATTATTAAACGCTACAGAGTAGACGCTGAACGCGATTACGACTGGAATAATCCAAAGAAATTTTTTCATGCCGAATCCTTTTTGAGTAAATTTCTTTGGTTAGCTCCCGGCTCTGCCGGGGGGGCAATTTGTCTTTATAGGTTAAAACCAATCCAATGAATGGTTTTACTTATCATCCGTTTGACTTCCCATTGCGTCGTTGCGTTCGTAGCGTGAAACCGGTTTCAAGTTTTTTACGCCTTTCCGTCCCTATTCCTCATACCTTTTCGATAAGTGCAGAGATACGCCGGAACTGCATTGTCTTTTTGTCATACCGGCAGAGACGGTGGTTTGCTGAGCTGCAGAATTAACCCTTGCTACGTTTTTCCCTGCATGGTGAAAACTATTTTCCGGCCTCACCTTGTATCTTTTTTTGGGCAAGAGCAGCGTCCAAATTGTTACGCGCATCCTTGTCATTGGGGTTTATTCGAAGAACCTGCTGATATTCCTGGATCGCCGCATCCAAGTACCCTTTATTGGCAAAAGCACCACCCAAGTTGTAATGCGCTTCCGCGTAATTGGGGTTTATCCGAAGTGTCTCCTGAAATTCCTGAATCGCTGCGTTTGGGTCCCCTTTAGCTTGAAGAACAACCCCCATATTATTATGTGCAAGCGTATCATTGGGATTTATTCGCAGTGCCTCCTGGTATTCCTGGATCGCTGCATTAAAGTCACCTTTAGCTTGAAGAACACCCCCAAGGTTGCTATGCGCACTATAGTTATTAGGTGTTATCCGCAGTGCCTCATGATATTGCTGTATAGCTGCATCCAGATCCCCTTTAGCTTGTAAAGCAACCCCCATGTTAATATTAATAATATAGTTGTTGTTAGTGACTCGAAGGGTATGTTGGTAGAGGGAAATACTGTCTCGCCAGTAGCCAAGTTGTTGCCATGTTAATACGGATGATGCGAATACAACCACACCAGCGAGCAGAGCAAGTATGCCCTGCCGGTGTCGCAGGCCCTTTGTCAGATCAGGAACTCCCCAAGCAGCCATGATGAAAAGTCCGATCACCGGGATGTACGAGTAGCGGTCCGCCATTGACTGACTTCCCACCTGAATCAAGCCGATAACGGGTACAAGGGTAATGAGGAACCAGAACCATCCTACCGCAAAGTAGGGGTGTCTACGCCCGGCCCGTATAGCTACCGCAGTCAAGAGGAGTAGGATAAACAGCGAACCGATGACCTGCCAGAGCGCAATAGAAGAAGGGAATGGGTATATGACGGCGAGGTCATGAGGCCAGACTGTTTTACCGATATACTTCACATACGCAATCAGGGCATTTTCACTGCGGAGTCTGAAGGATACCTTAGTAAGAGTAGCAATCGTCCCCCCCTTTTGCTGGGCGTAGACGGTAATAAGAGCTGATAATAATGAACAGGCAAAAAACGGAATTTTTTCTTTTATAAGGGTTATTGCCCTGCCAAAAAGTTGATGCAGTCCTTGCTTTTGTTCCTCATGCCGATAGCGGCCTAACGGCCAGAAATCCATCAAGAGCATGACTACGGGAAGGGTTACGAGCATCGGCTTGGACATGAGTCCCAGAATGAAGGAAAAGAGGGCGAGAATGTACAGCGCCGGTTTCCGCTTCGTCGTGTATGCGGCATAAAAGAGGAGTGTGAGGAACCAGAAAAGCGTGCTGAGGACGTCCTTCCTCTCAGCCACCCAGGCAACCGACTCCACATGCAGAGGATGAAGCGCGAACAGCGCGGCGACGAACAAGCTTTGCCAAAGTGCACCGGTCAGCCGGAAAAGGAGGAGGAAGAGGAACAGTGTGGAGACAGTATGAATAACGACGTTGGTGAGGTGATGGCCGCGAGGATTCATGCCATACAACTGGACGTCCGTCATGTGCGATAGCCAGGTGATCGGATGCCAGTTGGCTGCTTCAACGGAGGTAAAGGCCCACGCGATATTTTGGCTCGATAAGCCGCTTGATACGTGAGGGTTATTCGTAACGTAGTCATCATCATCGTAATTCAGGAACTGGTGATTGCCGACCTGCATATATACGGCCAGGATGATGACAACCAGCGCAATGGAAAGTAAAGCTGCAGTGCCGGTCCTACTGCACTTCCCGGAGGGCTCCCTTGCAAACTGGGGAAGAAGTCTCAGGAAATTTTTCGTGAAAATATTTTCGGGTGTCACTGCTTACCTCATCCGATCCGGTGAATGGCTTTACTTTGATAATCGCCTGATTTTGCGTTGTGTCGTCGTGTAGTCGCGTGAAACCTGTTTCAGGATTATACGCTTTTCCTTCTCTGTTCCTCAAAGCTTTTCGATAAATGCAGGGACACGTCTGAACGGCATCGCTTTTTATGGTCACACCGGCAGAGACGGTGGTTTGCTGAACTGCAAAATTAGCCCTTGCTGCGCTTCCCCCTGCATGATGAGCGCTATTTCCTTGTCTCATCCTGCCTTCTTTTTTGGGCAAGAGCAGCTCCCAAGTTGACATGCGCTTTCACGTAATTCGGATTTATCCGGAGTGCCTCCTGGAATTCATGTATCGCGGCATCCAGGTTCCCCTTAGTGGCAAGCATCGCTCCCAGGTTGTTATGCGCATTCTCGATATTGTTATTTATTCGAATAGCCTCCCGGTATTCGTGGATCGCTGCGTCCAGGTCGCCTTTGTCGGCAAGCGCAGCTCCCAGGTTGTTATGCGCATTAGCGTTATTATGATTTATGCGGAGCGCTTCCCGGTATTCATAGATAGCGGCATCCAGGTCCCCTTTAGCGGAAAGAACGATTCCCAGGTTGTAATGCGCATCAGCTTCATCGGGGTTTATCCACAGAGTCTGCCGGTATTCCTGGATCGCCGCATCCGGGTCCCCCTTGGTTTGAAGAGCAAGTCCCAGGTTGTAATGCGTGTTTTTGCTATTGGGGGCTATTCGAAGCGCCTCCCGGTATTCCTGGATTGCAGCATCCAGGTCCCCTCTCGCTTGAAGAGCGAGTCCCAGATTGTAATTAATACTGGAGTTATCGGTCGTGATTTGGAGGGTATGCCGGTAAAGGGAAATATTGTCCCGCCAGTAGCCGAGCTGCTGCCACGTTAATGCTGCTGATGCGATTATGACCGTACCAGCTAGCAGGGCGAGTATGCCCTGCCGGTGTCGCAACCCCTTTATCAGATCAGGAGCTCCCCAGGCAGCGATGATGAAAAGCCCTGTCAGCGGGATGTACGAGTAGCGGTCCGCCATCGACTGCCCGCCCACCTGAATCAAGCCGATAACCGGCAGAAGAGTAACGAGGAACCAGAACCATCCGACCGTAATGTAGCGGTGGCGCCGCGCTGTCAAAATAGCTGCCGCGGATACGAGGAACAGGAACAACAGCGAACCGATGGCCTGCCAGATCGGAATCGCTGGAGGGAAAGGGTATAAGACGGCTAAGTCGTGGGGCCAGATTGTTTTGCCGATGTACTTAACATACGCAATCAGGGCATTCTCGCTACGGAGCCGAAAGGATATCTCATTGAGATCCTGCACAGCCCCACCCCTGTTTTGGGCATAGATGGTAATGACGGCCGATAAGAACGAACAGGCAAAGAACGGGACTTTTTCTTTTGTAAGGACTAACAGCCGGCGTAAGTGTTGCCGTGGCCCGCGACCCTCCTCAAAGCGGTCAAGAGGCCAGAAGTCGATCAGCAGCATGACGAAGGGAAGCGTGACGAGCATCGGCTTGGACATCAGGCCCAGCATGAAGGCGAAGAGAGTGAGGAGGTACAACGATATTTTCCGCTTCTCCTCATATGCAACATACAAGAGGAGCGTAAGGAACCAGAACAGCGCGCCGAGGACATCCTTACGTTCCGCCACCCAGGCAACCGACTCCACATGCAGGGGATGAAGCGCGAATAGGGCGGCGACGAACAAGCTTTGCCACAGTCCATCGGTCAAGCGAACAAGAAACAGGAAGAGGAGCAGCGCGGAGAGGGCATGGATAACGACGTTGGTGAGATGATGGCCGCGCGGGTTCATGCCGTACAACTGGGCGTCCGTCATGTGCGATAGCCAGGTAACCGGGTGCCAGTTGGCTGCATCAACGGAGGTAAAGGCCCATTTAATATTCCGGTCCGTCAGGCCGCTTGCTACATGGGGATTATTCGTAACGTAGGTATAATCATCGAAATTCAGGAACTCGTGATTTCCGGCCTGCATGTATACGGCCAGAATAATGACAACCAGCGCAATGGAAAGTAAGGCTTTAGTGCCGGTCCTACTGCATTTCATAATTCCTCGCAAATCACAGTTTATCAATAAATGCCGCAATCGCCGCATGAACCTTTTCCGAGCCTTCTCCGGCAAGAATTCCATGGCGACTGAAGTCGAAGGACAGATACTGCTTCTGTTCCGCTCCGATGCGATCGTGTACAGGAGTGCCGTCCCCTCGGAATTCACCACCGAATCCTCGTTCCCCTGCACGACCAGGGTCGGCACCAGCACTTCGGCTAAACGCGGTTCAAGATCTTCCATGAAGCGCTCCAGTTCCGCCGGCGCCGCTACCGGAACCCGTGCGTAGTTTATCAGCGGCCGTTCCGGCACGATCTCAACATATCCTTTTGCCGCTCCGTGCAAGTGAATCGTACCCATGAGTCTGTTCCAGGTTATGACGGCAGGCGCGAATCGTGAAGAGATGTCCTGCAGACGAAAGGGAGGTGATACTTTTAATGCCTCTTCATATGCTCGTACACCTTGTCCAACTCCTGGCGGGGGTCCGCATAATTCGGATCGATATTAATCGCACTGTTTAAAGCCCGGACCGCCCCCTTCATATCCCCCATGTTACCCAGCAACTTCCCCAGATTCAGATAGGCATAGGCGTAGTCCGGCTTGATTCTCAATGCCTCCTGCAGGTGATAGAGAGCCTCCCTGTTGCGGTGCTTATTCATCAGGGCTACTCCAAGATTATGATGCGCCAGCCAGTTTTTGTCGGTTACCTCGACAGCGTGACTAAATAGCGTGATGCCATTCTTCCAATATCCGATCTGACGCCAGGTCAACACAGATAATACTGACGCAAAGGCCACTGTCAGTATGGCTTGGCGGACCCTCCATCGTTCCGGAATCCGGGCCGCCTCCCATGCAAACACAACAAATACACCGATAAGCGGAATGTAGGTATAGCGATCCGCCATCGCTTGTTTCCCGACCTGTACAATTCCTATTACCGGTATAAGTGTTATCAAATACCAAAACCAGCCGACAATAAGGTAAGGGCGCTTGTGTATCTGGTGAATACTTACGAACGAGATTGACGCGAGCACCAGCGCACTTCCGCCTATCTGCCACCAGGAGTGTTCCTGTAGCGGGTAGAAGGCTGACAGACCAACCGGCCACATCATCATTGACAAGTATGCTGCATAAGAAACCAGCGTATTTTCCAGATTTGAAAGAAGCGCTGAAAATGCGAGATCACCTAATGAACCTCCTGCATCCTGAGCCACGACAGTAACGATGCAGGAAGCGGCCGCCAACCCGAACAAGGGAAGCTTTTCCAAAACAAGGCGCCAGAAAATGATAGTATGTGAGACGTCCCCATCGTGCTCCCGCCAGCGTCCCAGTGGCCAAAAGTCCAGCAGCAGGAGGATAAACGGGAGTGACACAAGCATCGGTTTGGCCATGAGTCCCATGGCGTAGAGCAACATAACAACCGAATAGCGCAATATTGACGGGTATCGGACATAGCTGAAGTAAGCCAGCATGGTGAGCATCCAGAACAGCATGGAGAGAACATCCTTGCGCTCAGCGACAAAGGCTACCGATTCCACATGCAGAGGATGGAGGGCAAAGAGAACGGCAACCGTCATACTTTGCCAGCGTGCACCGGTCATTCGTGTCAGGACAAAAAAGAGCAGAACGGCATTGGATGCGTGAATCAGGATGTTGGTAAAATGATGCCCGGATGGGTTCATGCCGAATATTTGAACATCCAGCATGTGAGATATCCAGGTCAAAGGATGCCAGTTGCTGGCATAGAGGGAGCGGAATGCCCAGAAGATGTTATCAACTGTCAAGCCACCGGCAACATGGGGATTGCGTGTGATGTACTGCACGTCGTCATAATCTGCAAAATCAAAGAGAACTGCCTGCGAGTATAGAATGATAACCATCAAAAACAATATTGTGGACAGCATTAGATTGGAATTTGCAGACGGTGAAATCTTTGTCATTAGTTGACCCGAATAATTCCTGGGATGATTACAAATCAAGTGCAATGCAAAGTAAAGCTGCGGCATCGGTCCTACCTCGTCGCGTGGAACCGGTTTCATGTTTAATGCGCCTTTCCGTCCCTGTTCCTCACAGCTTATCGATAAAAGCCGCGATCGCCGCATGAACGTGCTCCGAACCTTCTCCGGCAATAATCCCATGGCGATTGAAATCAAAGGTGAGGTACTGCTTCTGGTCCGCTCCGATATGGTTGAACTGGAGCGCCGTACCTTCGGGATCCACTACCGGATCTCCGTAGCCCTGTACGACCAGAGTCGGAATAGTCACGTCTGACAAACGCGATTCGAGATCTTTCATGAAGTGCTCCATCTCCGCCAACGCCGCTACAGGAACACGCGCATAATTGATCAGAGGCCGTTCGGCGGTGGTCTCGACGTATTCTTTTGCTGCTCCGTGGCAATGCACCTTGTCCACGATTCTGTTCCAGGCGGTAACGGCAGAGGCGAAGTGAGTGGACATATCCTGCAGGCGAAAGGGGGGGGAGACCGCAAACACACCGGCCACTCCGGCAATGCGGGCGCCACCGTCCAGAGCCAGGCCGCCGCCGAAAGAAAAACCGCCGATTACGACCCGTCTGCAGACGGCACTCATCATGGCATAGCCGATATCAACCGATTCGATCCAGTCGCACCCTTTACGTGTGGCAAGGTCTTCAGGCGCCGTTCCATGCCCGCGTAGGCGGACACAGTACACCCAATATCCCTTGTCGTGCAAACTGGTAGCAAGCTCAAGCATTTCGCGGGGTGCCGCCAGAAAGCCGTGTACAAGCACAATGCCCAGCCGCCGGGAAGTGCCCTTCAGCAGAAGCGGCGCGCCGATATCACGTTCTTTGGACCGGTCGGGGAGATAGAACCGTGAATAGTCGGCCTCGAACTGGTCGACGGCCTGACGCAGCAGAATATCAGCGACCCTGTGCCGGATCAGCATTTCCGGCAGCCACGCCAGCCATCGTACCTGGCGTTTAAGATCAGTCAGCAGCTGTACTTCATTTGCCGCCACGCCGAGCGGATTTTTGATTCGAATCCGGTGAAATTCGCTGCCTGCGGACAAACCGGCGGCATTTCTGTACAGAAACCCCTTTTCGCAGTGGACAACGCCGGTTTCACGAGCCAGCTCCAGGAAGTCACGGTATTTATGATACCGGTCGTCAGTCAGCAGGGCAACCTGGCCAAACTCAAGGCTCTGGTGGCATAGTACCAGTGTTTTGCCGGGAACCAGATCGGTCAGCAGAAACACCCGCCGCCTGAAATCATCTTCGGAGATTTTGTTGAAGGGGAGCGCTTTGAGAAGCGATGCAAAAAGATGGTCGTGATTTACCGTGATCATACTGTAAATATCGGACATGAAGCGCTGCATCAGTGCCGCCGCCTCACCGCGCATCACCGGCAGGGATGGGAGCTTGTCGTCAAAATTGATCTGCCGCAGGGAGAACATGTCCTGTGCGATTCTGGATGAGGCGAGATACTCCGCCACCGGGATGGCCTGACCAAAGCGGATGTCGATGTTCACCCCCTCGAAGAACATGGTTCCCTCGGTCAACAGTTCCTCCCTCATCCGGTCGGAGATATTATGGGCAAAGCGGTCGGCAAGTGTGCTAAGCACGTTCTCCCGGGCACGAAGGGGATAATAGGTCAGGTTGATCGGGACGATCCATGTCGTTTCAGTCAGAATAGGCATCATATTTTCAATCTGAAACATGTTCATCAGACGTTCTGCTTCTGCAGGGTTTTCTGTCAGCAGGTAATTCAGTCGCTTGCGATAAAATTCGGTCCGTAGCGCCAGATTTGCAGCCCCGGTATGGGCAAGCCGCAGCTTGCCGCGGTTCAGGCCGAAAATTGAGGGCTTGGTGAAGAGTTCCTTGTCCTTGACCATTTGACCTTCGGGAAAAATGATCCAGTTGTTTTCGCCGGTCAGGAGGGTCTTGACGATCAGGCGGTCCCGATCCGGATTTTTGGTTGAAACCGCCCCGATTTTTGCCAGGTAGCCGCTCAGAGTGCCTTCAAAGAATGAGTGGTCAGCCAGCGACCAGACCGGTACGTGCGTGTGGGTATAGATATAGTAGGGAAGCAGGAGCGTTTCGATGCGGGTGAAATGGTTGACGACAAAGATGATTGAGCCGACGGGAATCGACTCCTGACCGTGGGTTCTGACCTTGATCTTGGAGAAGCTCTGCATCAGGGCAATCATCTGGCCCGTGGCAAGATATGCGGAATAATTCATGGACGGTCCTTTTTTTCCGCTCTTTCAACCGGAAGGTACTGCGCGGCAACCGCGTTGAAAGATTCCAGCTGCCGGGATTGCCAGGCCTGATCGAGTCCGAGTTCAGCCGCCATCAGAGCGGCCACCCCGGGGGCAATTTCCCGGCTGGCTCCGGCGTCCAGAAACAGGGCCCTGGTGCGCCGGGCCAGCACATCTTCCACGTTCCGCGCCCATTCATAGCGTACTCCCCAGACTATCTCACCTGCCGTGTATGGGAGACTGGGGTGCAGCCGTTCACTCCAGGAAGGGTGTTCGTCCGTCAGCTGTTCAAGCAGCCCTCGGTCGGAGCCATAGCGGTCCAATGATCCCTCTGGGGAAGATGGCGGCTCCCACCCGTGAAGGCGCAGTGAACGGGTGACCGATGGACGTGAATCGAGCCCGCCCCGCGCCGCTGCGGCATCAACCGCGGCAACGGCCATGCTGCGATAGGTGGTCCACTTGCCGCCGGTAATGGTCACCAGCCCCGAAACCGAAACGGACAGCAGGTATTCACGGCTCAGTTTTGAAGTGGGCAGCCCGCTCTTTCCGCCGGCCAACGGCCTGAGCACGGCAAAACAGCTGAGAACATCG
>WNGR01011068.1_pt1 | contig 22398 bp, 22 predicted proteins | sample 5407581 | NCBI WGS metagenome assembly WNGR01 (sample SAMN13153383, study PRJNA577476) | soil metagenome | isolation source: 80 cm soil or saprolite under Garry oak tree replicate 2 | place: USA:California | collected 2016-06-15
GGATTGGTCATTCGAGTCTGCGGGTGACTGACGGTTATTCCCACACCGACGAAGAGGTCGAATGCCGGCAGCGGAATGCGAAGAAAGTGGGCCTCGGCTTCGTTGTTGGACCCAATGGACCCAAGTCTGTGGAAAAATCGGCGGATGAAAATGCGGCGTAACACAATGAATGTGAGGAAGATATTTGGTGGGCGGTCAGCGATTTGAACGCTGGACCTTCCGGGTGTAAACCGGATGCTCTTACCGCTGAGCTAACCGCCCATTGTGTTGCATTGTAATCGGTTAGGAGATTCCCAAACAGCGCTTTTATGCTCGTCTGAAGCGGTTTGTCCGTATTTTGTCCGTGTTCTCTTAGGGCTGCCCCATCGAAACGACCTTCTTCGCCGTTGCCTCGTGATATCGCTCGAGCGATTCCATCGCCTGCTGGCCCTCTTGTGCCCCGAGATTTTCATGGCGACATTCTGCGGGACGCCGGAGCGGACCCGGTCTCAAGTGCAGAGAAGCTGTTTCCCTTTAGGGTACTCCTGACCTTCCGGCCAGATGTGTTTCTCTCTTTAAAGCGATATGGTCACTAGATTCGATATTTAGTGGGGGGCTTCATTCCCGCTGATCTCCCGCAGACCACACGGATTATTTGGCGCGGGACGTGCCTTATTCCAACTTGAGTGGAAGGAGAGCCTTCGATGAGCGAGGCTTCTGAAAGAGAGTTCAACGGCCGAGAAGATATGCAGGCAGAAGAATCCCGCATAGAGGGCGATGGAACGCCCCGGTGGGTGCGGTTGGCCGCAATTGTTCTCGCGGCAGTGTCCGTTTTGGGCTTGGGCGTGGCCTGGAATGCCACAACACAAGCGAAAAGAGCGGAGCAGGCCCTCGCCAGACAGACCGGTCAGAATAAGCTCGTGGGGCAGGATCTCCAGGCCCTAAATGGCGCGGAACCAGAACGGCCAGATTCGCGACGACTATTCCAAGAGGCTAAGCAGCGTGCAGTCGGAACTCGCCGGCAAAGCGAACCTAGATGATGTCAAGTCTTTGGGCGGTGATGTCAATGGCGTGAGGAGCGATCTAGCGTCGACGAGGAACAATCTCGATATGACCCGCACCGAATTCGGCACCCTGATCGCACGCAATCACGATGAGATCGATGAGCTCCGCCGGGTGGGCGAGCGCGATTATGTCGAGTTCACGCTCACCGGCAAGGGCAATCGTTCGAAGGTCGGCGATCTCATGGTTGAGCTTCGCGGCACGAATGTTAAGAAGAACCAGTTCACCGTGGCGCTCTACGTCGACGATTTGCGTCTTGAGAAGAAGAATCGCGCGATCGATGAACCCATCTACTTCTATAGCCGCGGAACCCGAGTGCCTCGGGAGCTCGTGGTCAACCAAATCGGGAAAGACAAACTCGTCGGATACGTGAGCGTCCCCAAGGGGCAGCCCAGGCCAGCCTCCGCGGTGAAGACGGGCAACTGACGCTTGGCGGGCGGCAGAGCGAAGGGCTTGGCTGCCAATTTAAAGGGACCTGGTAAACGGGATTCTCGGTAACTGCGATTTGGAGCTGGCGTACTTTCCGAAATCGCGCCTTTTCGGGAGTTATCCACCTCGGGATGCTGGGGTCCGCCGCGCGAATAACTTACGAGCGACTGCCGTTCATCGAGTACTTCGCGTCGCGGTTCGTCGGGAATGCCGCCTCAGGACGGACTTACTTCTCCAATAAGCCCATTGATGTTGCTATTCATTCTTCTGCTGGTGCCCTACTCGCCTATGCTGGGAACCAGTCCCCAGCAGGATATTCAAGAATCGTGTCGAAGCTTTGTGAAAGGGTTCTATGAGTGGTATGTCGCACAGGTCTTCACCACATCCACCGGCTGGTTAGCGCCCATCCTGAAAAATAAGACTTTCGGATTCAGTCCTGAACTTCTTGGGGCGTTGAGAGAATATGCCGAGGCCCCAGGGAACCCTCAAAACGAAATCGATGAATTGGACTTTGATCCTTTTCTCCATGCTCAGGATAGCGCTGACCGCTATCTGGTAGGAGACATCACCCGTCACGGCGGCACTTACTGGGTTGACGTATATGGCATCTGGTCTGGCAAGAGGAATGCCAAACCCGACGTAGTGCCCGAGTTGATGCTCAAAGACGGGCGATGGCTATTCGTTAATTTCCATTATGGAAAAAGCAAGCGGTCGAAAGACGAAAATCTTGTGAGCATATTGAAGAGACTCCGTCAGGATCGGCAAATCCTTATCAAATGAAGCCCGTCTCAAAACGCAGGTCCTCTGGTACACGTTCCGATAAACCTGGCGTCTTGAAGCTTCCCGCTCGCGGAAACAATTAAGGGCGTGTTGCTCGCAACTCCCGAAAAACGGGATTTTCGGAAACTGGCCTGCCCTACTTTGCGGCGGGGGTGCGGCCGTCGAAATTCATGGCCAAATCGACCAGAGTACGGACAGCCACGCCGGTGCCGCCTTTGCCGGCCCAGGGCTTGGCATCGTCGAGCCAGGCGGTGCCGGCAATATCGAGGTGCACCCACGGCGTGTCGCCGGTAAATTCACGGAGGAACCAAGCGGCAACGATGGCGCCGGCGCCGCGCCCGCTGCCCACATTTTGAATATCGGCGATGGTGCTCTTGATCAAGTCGTGGTAGTCCTCATCGAGCGGCATGGGCCACATTTTCTCGCCGGCGCGGCGCGCGCTGGCGAGCAGGCGCTCGGTGAAGGGGGCGTCGGAACCAAAAACGCCGGTATTGATGTGGCCCAGGGCGACGACAATGGCGCCGGTAAGCGTGGCCGCATCGACGAGATGCGTGGCGCCGAGCTGTTTGGCGTAAGCGATGCCGTCGGAGAGAATCAACCGGCCCTCGGCATCGGTGTTGATCACCTCGATGGATTTCCCGGACATGGCAATCTGCACGTCGCCGGGCTTCTGCGCGCGGCCTCCGGGCATGTTTTCGGTGGAAGGAATTACGGCAATGACTTTGACAGGAGGCTTCAGGCGCGCGAGTGCGCGCATCGCGCCGAGCATGGCCGCGCCCCCGGCCATATCGAACTTCATCTTCTCCATGTCGTTGGAGGGCTTGATGGAAATGCCGCCGGTGTCGAAGGTGATGGCCTTGCCGACAAGCCCCAGCACCGGCGCGCCGGGAGTGAGCTTTTCGGGAGTATACGACAGCACAATCACGCGCGGAGGCTCCACGCTGCCGCGCGCAACGCCGAGCAGCGCGCCCATTTTCAATTCCTCGATGCGCTTCTCGTCCAGAATGTCGATGGCCAAGCCGGCCTCGCGGGCCATGGCCTCGGCGCGTTCGGCAAGCAGGCGCGGCGTAAGCAGATTGGAAGGCTCGTTGCCGAGTTCGCGGGTGAAGTTCTGCGATTCGGCGATGATGCGGCCGCGCTCGATGCCGCTTTGCGCGGCGGAATCGAAACCCACGAGCGCCGCCGCCTCCACCGGCGAATTCTTCTTGTCGGTGCGGTATTTGTCGCCATCGAAATTGCCGAGCAGCAGGCCTTCGGTGACCGCCTGCGCCGCCTCCGGCGTTCGCTCGCCTTCGCGCGCCAGGAAAGCGAGCCGTTTCACCGAGCGCGCTTTCAAATAACGCACCGCGGCAGCCGCCAACTTGCGCAATTCGGCGGTGTCGAATTTATCGCGCTTTCCGGCGCCGACCAGGACCGCGCGCTGCGCGGCAATGCCAGGGGCAAAGTGGACGAGGGTGAACTCCAGCATTTTGCCGGTCAGTTCGCCGGCGGCGGCGAGCTTGCTGAGAGCGCCCCCGCCGGCCCGATCGAGATCGGCGATAACGCCTTGGACGGCTGTTCCCTGCTCCTTTTCGGGCTCAAACACATAGCTCACGAGCGCCTCGGCCTCGACCTTTGCGGACGGCCGCGAATCCAAACTGATTTGCATGCTGGGTCCCATCGTTCTTCAACGCCTCCGGTATTTGTACATGGCTTCGCTCAACTCGCGCCGCGTTTCCTTTTCGCGTTCGCTTTGGCGGCGGTCCCACTCTTTTTTGCCGCGTGCCAGGGCCAATTCGCATTTGGCAATACCATCGCGAAAATAGATGCGCAGAGGAATGAGCGTCAGGCCTTTTTGCTGCGTTTTGCCAATCAGTTTCTGAATTTCCTGGCGATGCAGGAGCAGCCTGCGACGCGAGAGCGGCTCATGATTGAACGGGCCGCCGGGGCCGTACTGGGGAATGTGGCAATTCACCAGCCAGACGCTGGTTCCGCGGACTTCGGCGTAAGCATCCCGGAGGTTCGCTTTGCCGTCGCGCAGAGCTTTCACTTCGGTGCCCGCCAGCGCCATGCCGGCCTCCATCTTCTCGAGCAGGTGGTAGTTGTAGGAAGCGGCGCGATTCTGGGCAACGACTTGCTGCCCCGATGCATCCTTTTTGGTGGTTTTCTTTCCGGCTTTAGCCACGAAGGGCTATCTTAACGAGTGGTGGCAAGTACGGCAAGTTGCCTTGCTGGGCCTCCAATCGGATGTTAATATCCGAACCCGGCGCCCGCCCGGCCGATTCGTAAGCAGTGGTGAATTTGGGGCGGGCGATGACAGAGCAAGAAGGGCCGGAATTGTCCCCACCGGAATGAGGAAGACCTTGTTTTTCTTCTGCGGGGGCGCAGCGAGCACGATCATCGCTTCGCCCTTTGATCTCGCCAGTAAGGGCCGCAAAAAGTGAATTGGATGGAACGAAAAGGAAGGGCCGTCCACAAGGCGGACGACGGCCCGAGCCTAGAAATTTTGGGCGTTGCGGCTCGACATGCGGGAATCTTCGCGATCTCGCTGGCGATGCTGGTCCTCACCGGCTGTCCCAAGGGCAACTACGAGTACAACCAAGGCAAAAAGGCCGAGGCCATTGACGATTACGATTCCGCCGTAGTCCATTACGACCGCGCCCTGAAATCCGATCCCCTGAATACCGAATACAAACTGAAGCTGACCCGCATGCGCTTCGAGGCCGGGCAATCTCACGTGGACCAGGGCCGCAAGCTGCGGGAGATGGGCAATCTGCAATTGGCTCTGGCGGAGTTTCAAAAAGCACTGATGATCGATCCCGCCAGCCCCATAGCGCAGCAGGAAATACAAAACGCGATGAATGCCCTTGCGGCCAGGAGCGCGGCGGAGAAGCCCCCTGCACCCTCCGCTCCCGCCGAGGAACAGCCCAGAGCGATGGCTGGCCCGCCGCAATTGAAGCCGCTCGCGCGCGCGCCGATCAATCTAAAGATGACCAATGACTCGCGGGTGATTTTCGATACCGTGGCCAAGCTGGCTGGACTGACCGTGGTTTTCGATCCCGACTTTACGTCCCGGAGAATTGCCGCGGAGCTGACCGACGTAACGTTAGAGCAGGCGCTGGATATTGTGGCGCTGGAGTCCAAGGCTTTCTGGAAGCCGGTCACCAACGACATCATTTTCGTGGCGCCGGATCAGGCCCAAAAGCGGCGCGACTATGAAGAAGAGGTGGTCCGAACCATCTACTTGAAGAATACGATTCTTCCGCAGGATTTGACGGAAATCGTCAACGGGCTGCGGCAGTTGCTGGATCTGCGCCGCGTGCAGCAATTCAATGCGCAGAACGCCATCATCGTGCGCGATACCCCGGATAAAGTGATGCTCGCCGAGAAAATTGTGAGCGACATCGATAAGCCCAAGGCGGAGGTGGTCATTCAGTTCTCCGTTCTGCAGGCGCGGCGCGACCGCCTGCGCGACCTGGGCGTCAGTCCAGGCACCAGCGCGTCACTGACTTTCACCCCGCCTGGCACAACCACGACAAATTCCAATGCGAACAACAGCGGCTCAAACACCAGCAACAATACCGGTTTGGCTCTGAATCAACTCCGGTCTCTTACTACAGGCGATTACAGCATTACGCTACCCAGCGCCACAGCAACCGCCCTGCTCACCGACAGCCAAACCAGAATCATCGATGATCCGCAAATTCGCATGGTGGATGGCCAGGATGCCAAGCTGCGCATCGGCGACCGCGTTCCGGTGGCCACCGGTAGCTTCCAGGCCGGCGTGGGCGTGGGCGCGACGGGAGCGGGCGGGAGCATCGTGAACCCGCTGGTGAACACGCAATTCCAATACCTGGACGTGGGCGTTATCGTGGATGTGACTCCCAGAATCCACTCCGATAATCGCGAGGTCAGCCTGAAACTTTCCGTGGAGGTCTCCTCGGTAACCGGCCACCAAAATATCGGCGGAATCGATCAGCCCATCATCAGTACGCGGAAAATCGAGCACGACGTCCGGCTGCAGGACGGCGAGGTCAATATTCTCGGCGGATTAATCGAGCGCACCAATAGCCGATCCAATACCGGATGGCCCGGATTCTCGCAGATTCCCTTCCTGCGCTACTTCACCTCTTCAGAGAGCCTGGAAACTGAGGAGCAGGAAGTGCTCATCGTGGTGACCCCGCACATTATTCGCATTCCCAACGTCACGGCGGAAAATCTGCGCAGCATCGCCTCGGGGACGGATACAAATCCGGAAATTCGCCTGGAATCCGTGGTGATGACGCCGCCGATTCCAGCGGGAGCCAGAGTGGCAGCAGGAACTCCAGCTCCCGCGGGAGCAGGTACGCCACCTCCCACGCCCGGTGCCGCGGCAGGAACTCAGGTTCCGGGAGCGCCGGCCACCGGAGCGCCCACGGCAACGCCGCCGGTCACCGGCACGGCGCAATTGGGCTTCGACCCGGCCACGGTTTCGGTCAAAGCGGGCGAGACGACCACGATTGGCTTGGTCGTGCAAGGCGCGCAAGACCTGTACTCCATCCCCATGCTCATGCAGTACGATCCGAAAATCATCTCCGTGGAGGACGTGCGCCAGGGAGGATTTCTCTCCGGCGGGCAGCAACCCATCGCCGTGGTGCAGCGCGTGGACAAGGAGCGCGGCCAGGCCATTGTCTCCGCGACTCGCATGCCCAATACGCCGGGAGTCAGCGGCAGCGGCACAATTTTCGGTGTGGTCGTAAAAGGCCTAGCTCCGGGAAGCTCCAGTCTCTCCATTTTGCAGGTGAATGGGCGGGATTCCCAGCAGCGGCCGCTGCAATTCGTCACCAAAGAAGCGACCGTGAAGGTGCAATAGCCAACGCGGAAAAACTTTATGCACCAGGAAGCCTCCCCGCAAATGCGCAAAGCTTTCGGGCCAGCGGGCATGACGCTGCTCGAATTGATCATCGCCTGCGCGATTCTGTTGATCCTGGCATCGGCGGCGATGCCCGTGGCGCGGTATACGGTGAAACGGCAGCAGGAAACGGAGTTGCGCCGCGATCTCCGCGAGATGCGTGACGCGATCGATCGCTACAAAGACGCCGCGGACCGCAATCTGATTCGCGTGGAAGTCGGCAGCGAGGGCTATCCGCCTGATCTCGACACGCTGGTGAAGGGCGTGGACCTATCATCGCAGCAAGGTGCCGGCATTGCCGGAGCCACCACGCCCGGACAGCCGCTCGTGCCCTCAACCGGATTCGGCGGCTCTTTCGGACAAACGCAAAATCAAGCGCAAAACAACAGTTCCAGTCAGGGACAGGACCTGATCCGGCACGTCCGTTTTCTCAGGCGTATTCCCGTGGACCCCATGACGGGACGCGCCGATTGGGGCAAGCGTTCGGTGCAGGACGATCCGGACTCGACAAGCTGGGGCGGCAAGAACGTGTTCGACGTATTCTCGTTATCCAGCGGAACGGCGCTGGACGGCACGAGATACTCGGATTGGTAGCCATGAATCTTAGTTTCGGAGATTGGTCTGCTGCGCCCGGCGGGGCTCGCAAGAGCAGCCGCGGATTCACCATGCTCGAGCTGATGGTGGTGATTGCCATCATCTTGGTGCTGATCGGCATGGCCGCGGGACGCTATGAAAAATCAGTGGTTCGCGCGCGGGAAGCCGTGCTCAAGCAAGATCTGCAGACCATGCGCAACGCCATCCAGCAATACACGCTGGATAAGGCCGCCGGGCCGCAGTCGCTCGACGACCTGGTCTCCGCAGGTTACCTGCGCGAAGTCCCCACCGATCCCCTGACTCGCGGCCGTGACTGGCATACCGATTTCGATAACATTCTGTTGAGCGCCGATCAGACCTCACCGGGCATTGCCGACGTGCATTCAACTTCCGACGCCACCTCGGTGATTTGGTCCGCAGTTAATTCCTGGCCCTTTCCGATGTAGCCTTTGGCTAAAAATACATACAAATGTGATATCATGATATCGGAGGAGTGGCGAGATGGCTCAACTGGTCGTTCGCAACATCGAGAAAAAGGTGAAGGAGCAACTTCAACGCCGCGCTGCCCGGCGTGGGCGCAGCATGGAAGAGGAGGTGCGAGATATTTTGCGCGACGCCGTCAAAGACGAAGCGGCCGTTCCTGCTGGCGGCCTAGGCAGTGAAATTGCCGCGCTCTTTGAGGGGATTGGACTCGAAGAGGACATTCCGGAACTCCGCGGCTTTGAGATCAAGCCACCCTCTTTCGAGTAATGATCATCCTCGATACGGATGTTTTGTCCGCGCTCATGAAGCACGAGCCGGATAGGGCTGTTGCTGCCTGGCTGGATACTCAGTCGCGGATCTCAATTTGGACCACCTCGGTCACTCTCCTGGAACTCCGCTTTGGACTGGAGATTTTGCCTGCTGGGAGGAGGCGTTCGCAATTGACGCAGGCGTTCGAGATTCTCCTCGCCGAAAAAATTGCAGAAAGAATCGCCCCCTTCGACATGATTGCTGCTCGGCACGCGGCAGATTTGATGGCCTCTCGACATAAGAGAGGGCGTCCTAGAGAGTTACGCGACACGATGATCGCAGGCATTGCTCTCGCTCATCACGCCACGCTTGCAACGCGCAATACGCAGCACTTCCACGACCTTGCAGTTCCGGTGATTAATCCCTGGTCGCCGTGACGAAAAACGCTGAAGACTCCCTCGGCCATGGAGATCAGACGTCGGAGCGGCCGGCGATGTCTTCATCCCACAACTCCGGGTGCTCGGCGATAAATCGCTTCATCAGAGCCTGAAGTACAGTGCCCGCGCACATCATGCAAGGGCTTAAAGTGGTGTACAGCGTCACGCCATCATAGCGGGCCCGGCGACCGGCCTTCCGGAAGCAATCCATCTCCGCATGCGCGATGGGATCGCGTTCCTGAACGCGGCGATTATGCCCGGCGGCAATGATGGCGCCATTTTCGACCATCACCGCGCCGATAGGCAGCCCGCCCTCGTCATAGGAGTTGACGGCTTGCTCGTACGCCGCGCGCAGGAATCGCAGATCGGCGTCTACCGGTTGCATGCCATGCATGCTAGAGGTTTGCTACACTTCGTGCAAACCAGCAGGGCGGCGGATGATAACCGAAAGCAATTCGCTGAGAACAGCCGCGGTCGCGACCACGCTTGCTCTGCTGGTCATTTTTGCGTTTGCACCTAGCACGGCGCGAACCAAAGTCCGGCAGTCCGGTATCGCGCGGACTCTGGAATCCAAGGAACCCGTCACCTACTTCATTGCCGATGGAGGCAGGAGCACCGGTTTTCGTCCGGGAGACCGCGAACTAGCCCTCTGGGCCTTCCAAGACTGGCAGCGAAGCGCGGGCGCAGGCCTTCGATTCCAGCCTGCGAGCGAATCAGCCGCGCTCATTCGGCTTTACTGGGCGGATCCTGGTGGCGGCGAATACGGCGAGACCCAACCGCTGCTCGTGCGCGGCAGGCGCGGAGCAGCCGTTTTCATACGGCCGGACGTGGAGTCGCTGGGGCCGGATATCGCGCGCCGCGCCGCAGCCGACGATCTTCTGCGACATACGATCGTCTATTTGACCTGCCTGCATGAGCTCGGGCATGCGCTGGGGCTCGCGCACACACGCGATTTTCGCGACATCATGTATTACTTCGGGTATGGCGGAGACGTGGCTGCATACTTTGGCCGTTACCGCGCACAGATTCACACCAGAAACGACATCGCCATGGTCTCCGGCCTCTCGGATGCGGACGTCGCCCGCATCCGTGCGCTCTACACGCGGGAATGACCGAAACTTCCCTTGCTGCTTCGCTAGCCAGTCACACTTCGCAGTTTCAGTAAGCGGCTCCCGAGGCCAACTTAGATGTGACCGCGCCCTTGGCGTATTTGTGCAGTATCATCCCGGTGGTCTGCCCGCCATAAACGTTACCCGTGGCATCCGCGGTTATGCCTTCGATGCCGGCGTTGTTGTTACTGTTGGGGTCAGGCTCGACGAATGGAAGCATCGCTGTGACCTTGCCGTCCTTTGCGCTCCCGATGTAGATGCCTCTCTTGAATCCCGGATTTTGCTTGGCATTCGACTGCGAATCGGCCACGTAGATGTTGTCTTTCTTATCGATGTAGACGCCGCTGGGGCGGCCGAACTGCTTCCACTGATCGAGGAAGCGGCCGTCCTGATCGAAGATCTGGATTCGGCTGTTCCCGCGGTCGGCCACAAAGATCCGTCCTCGGGAATCCATCGCGATGCTGTGAGGTGTGATGAACTCGCCGGGGCCGGAACCGTGCTTACCCCAGGCCTTGACGAATTTCCCGTCTTTGGAGAATTTCACAACGCGCCCGTTGCTCTCGGGATCATGTCCGTCGCTGATGAAAATATCGCCGTTCGGCGCAACCACGACGTCGGTCGGTCCGTTGAACACATCCGGCCCCTCGCCGGCGACGCCAGCCTTTCCGAGCGTCATCAGGACTTTTCCATCCGGGCTGAACTTGAAGACCTGATGACCCTTGCCATCTTTCCCTTGTGCATCGGTGACCCATATATTACCGTCTGGTGCCATGGTCATGCCGTGGGGCTGCACGAACATGTCCGTGCCAAAACTCTTGAGCAGCTTGCCCGAGCGATCAAACTCGAGGATGGGCGGCTGAGCTCGGTGAAAAGCCCAGATGTTCCCTTTGGGATCGGCATCGACCGAAATCACCGCGCCCCATTTGATGTTGGAGGGGAGCGTAGGCCAACCCTCAACGACGTGGTACGGATTCTCTTGCGCGCGTGTGGCCGGCGCCGAGACGAGGACCGCCCCCATGACGAAAACGAATGCCCATGGCGTTTGCCGTGCGTAGGACATCGGATTACCTCCTTATCGCTTACGTTGCCGGGTTCCCGTGCGGCGCAAGGATATCACTTCCGTGCCCGGAGGCGTACAATCGCACGTAGCCGCGCATGGCAATTTAACCGCATCATGTGGAGAGACACCATGAACACAAGAGTGGAAAGGATCCTGGGGATAGTGCTCGTATTTTTCGCTGCCATCGTGGCGATCGATCTGGCGCGAGCGGCAGCCGACAACCCCCGTAATTCGGGCGCCTCTGAGGACGAAGCGGCCATCAAGCAGGTCGTGGCCGGCTTCAGCGACGGCTGGAACAGCCACGATGCGCACGGCATGTGCTTATCGCTGGCCGATGACGTCCAATGGGTCAGCTGGCGAGGCGAAGTCTCCCATAGCCGCAAGCAGGTGGAGGACGACCACGCCGCGCTTTTCGCGGGGCTCTACAAGAATTCGCACCGCACCGATACCGTGAAGGCCATCCGCTACTTGACGCCCGACCTGGCGTCTGTGGACAACTACTGGAGCATGACCGGCGCCAAAGCGCGGGACGGCTCGGACTGGCCGTACCGTGCAGGCTACGTCAACTTCCTGATGGCCAGGCGCAACGGACATTGGGTGATCATCGTTTCCCACACTGCCGATTTCAACGCGAAAGCGCCCGACGCTTCACGCTAAAGCGATTTTGTGAAGTATGGCAGACGGAGGTTCCGAACAGCGAGGGCGCCCGATGGGAGATGTTCGCGATGGTCTGTCGGCAGGAAAAGAAATCGCCAGCCTGACACGCCGGCGAATCTTGCAGGGCGCGGGCGCATTTCTCGGCACCACAGTAATTCCAGTTTCAAAAGAAGCGCCCGCGGCGAATCTTCCCTTACAGGGATCACGCAAACCGGCTTCCGCCGATATCACCACGACGACGCCTCTTCCGAAATCGTGTAGCGGCTCGCAGAAATGCTATCAATAATGGATGCGGCGCTTCGGGCCTTGATGAGAGTTGCGGCTGAAAAAGGGTTGCGATGAAGAAACGATGGTCTGGTAACTCTACGGCGCGAGTCTCGCCAAGCATTCCCTTTGCGCTGACACGCAACCCGGCACGCTGAAACTGTTTTTCATACTCCTCGTTGACTCCGTAATTGCAGAAATACTGTTCCGAATGATCCTCACTTCCACAAAGTGAATACAGCATCGTGCCAGGAAGTATCTTCAGTTTTTCATCGCCCGAGCCTTTCGGGCCGTTCTCGCGCCGATTCGGCAGGGCGCAAGAAAGCGGCGTCACAACATAGTGCGAGGACCCGGAATTGTTCTCGGCTGAATCAGCGTCGGCGATATTCAAAACATTACGAGCATACTCTACCAGAGTATATTGAAAGCCCCCTCAAGTTCCCACGAACGGCCAATCACGCGTACGGGCGAACTCAATGCCACGTAAGTATCCTAGGAAGCTCTGATAGGGACTTCCCGGCGACGCAACAAGGCCGTCCCAGCGGCGTAAAACCTTCTCCGCGTCTCTGTGCTCCAGCGATGGTGTTGGCAACCAACGTAGCTTAAGAGGCATCTTCAGCTTTGTCGCAGCATCGTAGAGGGCTGCATTCGTCGCAAAGTGTGAGTGGTAAGCGGGCTCGAAATCTCCTATGATTCCAATCCGAATTTCCTCCGCCATCGCTTATTTCTCCTCTGGAGCTTGGTGCTATCGTTCAGCCCCGCCTTGTCGCCAGATACTCCGTATAGTAGACGATTTCAGTTTTGCTCCGTAAGGCGGCGCGTGGCGCAACAATAGCCCTCGTGCTGCCCAACACTAAAAGGCAACGTTTTGATTAGGCACTCTAGTGTGGCACGCCTGCGTCGAAGTAAGACTCGAGGAAAAACGAAACGCCTTATCCACGTCATTAGCGCACTACCGCGCGATGCGCTCGTTTGACGCTCCCCGGTGATTCCGTTAAGATGACTTCGCGGGGTGGAGCAGTCTGGTAGCTCGTCGGGCTCATAACCCGAAGGTCGCACGTTCAAATCGTGCCCCCGCAACCAATTAACGCATTACGCAGCAAGGGCTTCCGAGACCAGACCCGGAAGCCCTTTTTCTTGTCCAGAGCCCGATGTAGTGAGAATTGTAGTGAGAGAAATCATATTAAAATTTTTCACGCACGAAAATGGGTTGTAGGAGATGCCGTGGAAGCCAGAAGAAAAGAAGCACCGACACCGAACGCCAGGGGTTACGTTGCGTTTCTCGATGTGTTGGGTTTTTCCGCGCTTGTCAATAGCGACGAGTCCGGAGAAAAGGTTGAGCGCTACCGGCATAGCATAGAACGTGCGACATCCAGCAGCGACGTTAAATCTGTGGTTTTTTCAGACAGTATCGTCCTTACAGCCGAAGACGTGCGGCCCGAATCCTTTCTCACGATCGCACATGCGTGTTCAACCCTCATGTCCGACCTGCTCGCGGCTGATATCGCATTACGGGGAGCCATCGCTTTTGGCAGGTTTACCAGATCAAACGTCGGGGAGGGCGTGTTCGTCGCTGGGCCGGCACTGATTGACGCCTATAACTGGGAAAACAAGCAGGACTGGGTCGGCATCATGATAGCTCCTAGTGCGCTAGAGGCTGTGAGTGATCTCGGTGCCCGATGCAACTTTGACCAAGCGTATCAGGGCACAGATTCCCCTTGGGTCGCCACTGTACAGCGCTGCTACTCGATCAAATTTCATTCATCCCTTCCCCTTGAGACTTCAACTTTTGATGGCTTCGCCGTCGTTCCGACCAATAGCCAATCGGCACCAGCCGAAATCTTGCAATCCATCAGGACCTCAATCGGACACCTTCAGTGGCTGCGTATGATCGCTCCCTCTCCAGATTCTCAAGGGAAATATCAGGCAGCCTTAGGGTGGCTGAGGGAACTTGAGGGGCATTGGCGACGAGTAGCCCAGATAAGACAGCGACGCTAGACTGCAACTCTCGCCGCCCGTTCGCCCGGCCAAGGAAAGTCATTTCGCGATCGCAACGACTTTCTGGCCTGCGGCCTGGTGGAATTTCTCGAGCCGCTCCATCGCTTCAGCGAGATCCTTTTCGCTGGTGATGTTATAGCGATCGAACATGCCGCGCGTCTTGTGCCCGAGAATCTCCGCGCTTCCCCTTCCAGCGTTCCACTCACAAAAAGAAAACCGGCTTCGACTTTTTCTACGTACATTCGGCCTTCATCAGTGACGGTGTGCCTGTAGACGTTGAGAGTGGTGAGCGGCGACGCGTGGCCCATCCTCTCCTGAGCATGCTTGAACGATGCCCCGCTCTGCTGCAACAGCGAACAGTAGAGATGCCTGAGAGCGTGCAAGCTGAACTTCCGGACACCAGCCGCGCCTTGCGCTTGGTGCAAGACATCGTAGAGCCCGTCAGGATCAAGCGGCCACGCGAGCCTGCCCCCAGGTCGGATTCTCCAGCGCCATCCGGATGATGAGCTTGCGGATGTTATCAGGCAGACGCGGCCGGCCAACCCTTGATCTCCACTTCCAAAACAGCTTGAAACCTCTTCGATGCCAGCCGATAAGAGTCTCCGGCTTGACGATCACCAAAGCGCTCTTCCAGTGGAACAGGTGAGACCAGAGCACGAGTGAGAGACGAGCGGAGTTGTTTAATCTTCGTGGCTGCGTCTCTCGTTCTTCATAGAAAGCTAGCTGTTTTCGCAGAAACAGGGCTTCCGCGCTGAGGGCTGAATGCGAACGGACGGTCAGACAGAGGAAGCGAAGTCCGTTACTGGAAGGCTGGAAGCTCAACACCATCCTGACCGTGCAGAGCTCCCAGCCGTGGTCCATATATGACACACAGAACGCTTTCAGCATGATGAACGCTTTGGGCAGAGACACGACGGACGGAGAGGTCACCGATCGCTGGGATTTCTTCGGCAACCCCAAGGACTTCCAGCCTAGCTCAAGTTCCATTCCCTTCTGCAATAACTTTCCGGCGGACTTTCTCACCAGCGGTGGCGCTGACCTCACGAATGTTGCTTGCTCGACCACATCCGGGATCAGCACCCTACAAACCACGCTTCCCTCGTCGCTTGCCAGTGCGTGCAAAGTCGCCCCGGACATCACGACGCTCACCGCAGGCAAGGGTGGCTGCTTCGTAGTGGGCAACTCGGTTCTGGTTCCTCCCCAGGCCGGAACTTTTGGCACCATGGGCCGGAACACCTTCCGGGATTCGGGCTTCAAGAACCTGGACTTCTCCGTATTCAAGGACTTCAAGTTCAAGGAGCGGTTCGGCGCCGAATTCCGGCTAGAGGTGTTTAACCTCTTCAATAAGCCCAATCTCGCCAATCCGTACGGCGCATCCACGAACGGCAACCTAGGCAATGACCCGAGCAAAGGCGGCAGCTTCGGCTGCGGGTGCGCCACACCCGATGTCTCGGCCGGTAATCCGCTTATCGGTTCGGGAAGCAACCGGGTGATGCAACTCGGGTTGAAACTTAGCTTCTAAATCAGTCCGGCCGGTGCGGGGGCGGAATGCGCCGGCGCACCGGCCGCTGATATAAAAACTTCCTCTCTTTGGCCGGGACGCGCTGAAAGTAGCCCCGGCAGCCTTGAACGATATGCCCGGATAGTCCGGGCGTCGGCCGATCGGCTAGTTCCCGAAAAACGGTGCCGGCTCAGACGGGCCGACGCGATTTCCACCGCTCTCACTCAGTATTTAGTACTCTAGGCAGTGACTTAGCGCATTGCCACCATGACCGAAGCTGACGACAAAATCCTGGGACATCTCGATGCGTTTTCCGCGCGGGCCATGCAGGCACTATTTGCGGCCCGCCTTAAAGCTGGGCAGCGTGGCGCAAGTGCGATGGAGGTTGCCGATTTGCTTCTCGGATTGATTATGGAGGACCAGGGTACGATAGGAGGTCTGCTCTCAGACACCCACGGACGAAAGGAATTTATCCCGCTACCAATCCCGTCCCATAGTCCCTTCTTTTCTTCGGAAGCAGCCGGTATGTTACTGGCCAAAATCGAAGCGCAGATCCTTCCAGCAGCGCCCATTCCTCATACAAAAGACGTACCCTTATCGCCTGAACTCGAACGTACTTTTGATCGAGCGAGAGACGTGCAGAATATGTTTCATCACGAGCAAATCGGACCCCTGCACCTGCTGGCGGCCGTTCTAGCAGAAGAATCGAGCCAACAAACCAAACTGCTGCAAGACGTCGGAATTACGAAAGAACACGTGTTCAGGACGCTAAAGGCGATGAAACTCGTTGACCAAATGAAAATGAAACAGGTGTCGCGCGAGTTGGCAAGAGCCATCAACGAAGCTCTGGCAGAATCCCAAAGCGTCGTCGAAGTCGTTTCTAAAGCTCGGACCGCCGGTCTCGGTGTCTCACTTCGCCTCGACGCGACTGTTACGCTTAAACGGTTAGGCCTTCAAGAAAACACAGTTCCCGATCGGCGCATATTGGAGTCGCTGCATATGAGACTGGACGTTGACGAATCCGGGTCAATGCAACACTGGACTGAACGTCCTAACTGGAGCTTCGGCAGCTACATTCGGTGGCACTCGCTAAGACAAACGGAAAACACTGTCCTGTTTAGGTTTAAGTGAGGAAAGCTCCGAAAGATCGGTTCTCTGTGAGAAGTATTGCTGGATCATACGACCGTCTCCTGGCCCGAAACGAGTCTTTAGAACAGTGGTTTCAGAACTGGCTAGGGGTTAAGTTGTGCCTGCAAGCCCGGGGCCATGCCAAAGGGCACAAGCCGAAGGTAACCCCTGGCACTCTTGCCAGATTAGTTCTGGAGGTCACAGTAACGGCAAACATGAGTATTGATGAATTAACACGTTCGTACATTGCGAAGATAGAACGGCAGCAGCACGCACAATCCACTGGCCTATTCCGAGACAGAACTGAGCGCGCACCTCATTTCTCTGCGGGAATGCGGTTCCAATCAACATCAGGAGGAAGAATTCAGTATGAGGAACGCGGTCCGTGGATGGATGGGCAATCGATTTCCTCCGGATGCCGCGCTTCTCCTACGCGCTTGTGGCTTCAATTCGTCAGCCTAGCGACGCTAGGAGTTTTGACGGCGTACAACTACATCTTCGTCCTGAATTTTCTCCCCACGCGTGTTCCGCGCGAATACGTGGCTAGCGTGTGGCTAAATGCCAGCGAATTTGCATGGCTCTACGGCTGGATAGTATTAGGAATGTACCTTCTTGCCTGGGCCTACTACTGGCGGAAGAAATACGGTCACAGCTTAGAAACTGGGGTGTGGGTCGGGATCGGATTCGTTGTAATTCTTCTGATTGGGGCAGTTGCACGGCCGATATTTCCATGGATGGGATGGACCTGGGCAGAACGCCTTCGAACCTTGTTGGATTCCCACCCGGAACACGGAATCGTTATGGGTTGGGCAGTTGTAGCGCTGGCGTTGGTTTCTATCTGCTGCAATTGCGAGTCACGAGACCGACTCCTGGGTAGAGGCAAGGGAATTGCTCTTTTAGCCTTCACGGTTCTTTGCGTTATTCTTGGACTAAGCTTGTTAACGGCTTGACGCTGCGGCGGTCCCGTCATCTTAGACTGTTTGCGTTCCGGCTCTTCGAAACGCTTCTGAATGCACCTAGCCAAATCGTTGTAGATTCCGCGTACCTCCGGGTCGAGGTGGACGAACGCGCCCTGCAAATCCAAATGCCCAAGACTCGCCATCCACCGGAAGCCTGCACAGTGGAAGATCATGCCCTCTTACGGCGTGGCGTCGAGATCAAGCATCTGCATAACCCCTGTGTACTGTTCCCTTGTGAAGCCTAACATTGTGATCGGCACCCGAATTGCCATTGTTCCACCTCTTTGCCCTGTGCACCTTGTAGGTAAGGACTGAGCTGGTCGCGCGCGAGAATGCTGTTGGCAAACGTAATGTCAACACATTGGCCGTAATGCCACTTGTGGCGTGCGCGACGCCAAGCGCATCCCATCGCGCGTTGTGCTTTCGTTCAACGTAAGACTCAGCTTGCAGGTTTGCCGCTGCGAACTCTCTGCGGCGTTCCATGGGTGGCCCAACGAACAGGCCCTCCTGTACCCTCGCACCCCGTTCGAATTCCGCTCCTGAGATCAGTTTACGGGGTCGTGCAATTCCGCGATCCTTTTGGGACCAATGCAGGGGCGGCGGGACATTGGGGGCTTGCAGCTCCATTCGCTTCGCACTGCGGTCTTGTTCGGTTTGGTCGCGTTTGCGCCGATGGCCAACGGGAAAAAGCCCATTGCCGCGGCCCAACTGGCGCCGCTGCCAGCGTCCCCGAGCGTCGCTCTGAGCGCCTCGCCAGCTTCCGCCCAAGCGGGCCAACCCGTCACGCTCACGTGGTCGTCGACGAACGCCACATCCATCACTTTGAAGCCCTCGGTGGGCGGTATCGCCGCGCAGGGTTCTATGACAGTGAGGCCTTCTCAATCGAGCACTTATACCGTCACCGCCACGGGTCCGGGCGGCTCGGCCCATGCCAGCGCCCAAGTCATTATCACACCCGCGCCCCCTCCGGCGGCGGTCCGGAAGCCTTCTCAGGAAGAGATCCCGTCCGGCCAACGGCAGATGAGGGGCCTCGACGAACAGATCCAGGAGATCAAGTCAGACGCCCTCCGGATGTCGGCGGAGCTGAGCCAGCTGGAGGAGAAACTGCTGTACCCGTCGGGGACACAGGTCGCGATCTTCGTCGCGCTGGCCAAGGGCGACACGATGCGCCTCGACGCCGTGCGGCTCCAGATCGACGGCCAACTCGTTGCGCACTACATCTACAACGCCAAAGAGCTCGAGGCCCTGCGCAAGGGCGGCGTGCAACGGATCTACGTCGGCAACGTGGCGACTGGGGATCACCAGCTGGAGGTGCTTGTCGACGGCAAGCTTAAGGGCGGCGCGGACTTCAGCCGCACGGAACACTTTACCTTTCGCAAGGAAGTGAAGCCAAAGCTGGTGGACCTGACGGTGGCCGGACCGGACTCCGGCAATAACCCGATCACGCTTGGGGAATGGTAATCGATGAGAGCGACACGCTGGCTAATCGGACTCGGCCTAGCCCTGGGACTTGCCGCCCATCCGGTCCTGGGCGACGACTTGAGGGACCTCTTTTTCGGCGAGGCGCTCTATCACGCCTACCAGGGACAGTTTTTCGATGCAATCCAGCGGCTCGACACCGAGCTCGCCATGTACCACGGACTCGACGAGCCCGGACTCGACACGCTTCATTTTCACATCAACGACGCCGAATTCTCGGTCGGCGACTTCGAGCTCAACTACCGCATGCACCAACGCGCAGGGCGCGCCATCAAGGCGGTGTTCGAAGGTGCCGTCGATGAAGCCGTACGAAACGACGCCGCGTTCAGGCTCGCCCGCATCCACTTCCAGAAGGGTCAGCTCGATGATGCGCTGCAGGCGCTAGCGCAGATAAAAGGTACGGTGCCCGACGGGATCAGGGGCGACGTCGAGTTCCTGCGGGCGAACGTCTATATGGCGACAGGACAGCCGAGCGAGGCCGTTAAGGTGCTCGCGCAGCTAAAGAGCAATGAGAGCCTGGCCGGGTTTGTTGCCTACAACCTTGGCATCGCGCTGTTGCAGGACGGTCGAAAACAGGAAGCGATCGAGCAACTGGACAAGGCCGGGCAGCTGCCGGCCGCTGATCCCGCCGGTCTCGCGATCCGCGACAAGTCGAACCTGGTGCTGGGCACCATGCTGTTCGAATCTGGCAATTTCGAGCGGGCCAGACAGTCACTGGACCGCGTCCATCTCGAGGGACCTTTCTCGAACCAGGCTCTGCTGCGGGCAGGGTGGGCCGAGGCCTCGGCCCAGCAGAATGACCGTGCGCTCGTTCCGTGGAACATCCTGGCGGATCGTGAGCCGACGGATGCCGCGGTTCAGGAAGTCATGATTGCCGTACCGCATGCGTACGCCAGCATGAAACTGTACGGTCGCGCCGCGATCGGTTACGGGCGAGCGCTCGAGTTGTTCACCAACCAGATCAAGAGAGTCGACGCATCGATCAGCAGCATCAAGGAAGGCCGGTTTCTCAATGCGCTGATCCGCGAGGAGAGCCGGGAGGACGAAACCTGGGTCATCAGCCTGCGCAACCTGCCCGATGCGCCGGAGACATACTACTTGATGGAGTTGATGGCGTCTCACGACTTCCAGACCGCGTTGCAGAACTACCTCGACCTCGAGGAGCTGCGGTCGAAGCTCAGCGCATGGAAGACGAGCCTCGATGCTTTCGAGGATGTCATCCGACTCCGCGGTCAAAACTACGAGCCGCTGCTGCCGGAGGTCGATGCGCAGTTCCGGGAGCTGGATGCGCGGATGCGCCTGCGCCTCGAGCAGCGCAAGCACCTCGCCGAGCGCTTTCAGGTCATGCTGACCGCGCCGCGGCCGGAGTATCTGGCGACCGCGGAGGAGCGGACTGCCCTCGAGCGCATCGCACTCATCGACAAGCAGCTCGGCGACTCTGACGACCCCGAATCGCTCGCGCTTCGGCAACGCGCGGCTCGCCTGCGCGGCGCGCTCACATGGCGGCTGGAAACCGAGTACCCCGAGCGACTGACCGCGGCATATGTACACCTGAACGAACTGAATGCACCTATCGACGCTCTCACTCGGCAGTATGACGACTTCGTTAGGACAAGGCAGGCAGCGACGCACAGCTATGTCGGATACGACGACCAGATTGCACAGCTCCGAGAGCGTGTCGGGGACGCACTCCAGCGTGTCGACGACTTGATGGCCCGTCAGGGAGAGATGATCGAGACCGTTGCCATCAACCAGCTTGAGGCCCGCCGCGAACGACTGGTGGCCCAGCAGAATCAGGCTCGCTACGGGGTCGCCGATAGCTACGATCGAGCCGCGCGCCAACCCGGAGGACAGGAACGCTGATGAATGGCCTGACCATTCCGACGGTGCTCGCGCTGGCTTTCATGGTCGGCTGCGCCGCGCGCCCCAACAAGCTGGGGGGGACGGCGGGGACGCTGGCGGAGCTGCGGAACGTGCGTCCGGACGTACAGGACGTGAAGATCGAACAAGGCCTCGATCAGGCCATGCTCCAATACCGGCGCTTCCTCGAGGATGCACCGGTGAACGCGATGACTCCGGAGGCGATGCGGCGTCTCGCGGACCTACAACTCGAGAAGCAGTTCGGGATACGCACTGGCAACGTCAAGCCACGGGAAATGTCCGCCACGGAGCCCGCCCAGGTACTCGCGGGCTCGCAGGCCGGCAGTCCCAATCCGGCCGCGGCGGCTGCCAGCGCTGGTTTGCAGGAATCCGATCAGGATTTCGAGCGGCGCACGACAGCGGAGGCCGGAATCGTGACGGGCAGTAACGCCGGCGCTTCGCCGGCGGACGCGGTGCGTGCTGGCGGAGATCCCAACGGTCCCCTCGAGGCCATCGCTCTCTATGACCGGCTGCTGAACGAGTATCCGAATTACGAGCAAAGAGACAAGGTCCTCTACCAGGAAGCGCGGGCGTACGACGAGCTCGGCCGCACCGAAGAGGCCATCGCGACCATGGAGCGCCTGATCCGCACGAATCCGCATTCCGAGCACTTCGACGAAGTGCAGTTCCGGCGAGGCGAGTACTTCTTCACGCGCAGAAGCTTCCATGACGCCGAGACCGCCTATTCAGGGATCATCAGCCTGGGCACCGCCTCCTCGTACTACGAGCTCGCTCTCTACAAGCTCGGGTGGACGCTCTACAAACAGGAGTCCTACGAAGAGGCCCTGCAAAAGTACGTCGCCTTGCTCGACTACAAGGTATCGATCGGTTACGACTTCGATCAGACGCACGATGAGGACGACGATCGCCGCGTGGCTGATACCTTTCGAGTGATCAGTCTGAGCTTCAGCAACCTCGGCGGGCCGGAGACCATTCAGGAAGACTTCTCCAAGTTCGGGAATCGCTCCTATGAGGACCGCATTTACAGCAATCTTGGCGAGCATTACCTCAGCAAGCTGCGCTACGACGACGCGGCGAAAACGTACAAGGCCTTCATTGCGCTTTATCCCTTCCACCGCGCCGCGCCGCGGTTCAGCATGCGTGTGATAGAGACCTTCACTCAGGGCGGGTTCCCCAAGCTCGTGCTGGAGTCGAAGCGGGAGTTCGCTTCCAAGTACGGCCTGAAGTCCGAATACTGGCGACATTTCAAACCGGAGCAGTCGCCGGAAGTGCTGGCGTACCTGAAGACGAACCTGAAGGACCTCGCGACGCATTATCACGCGCAGTATCAGGACGCGAACGAAGCGGACGAGAAGCTCGCGAATTATCGCGAGGCAAGCCGATGGTATGGCGCTTACCTCGATTCCTTCCCGACCGAGGCCGATTCGGCTCCCGTCAACTACCGGCTGGCGGACCTGCTGCTGGAGAACAAGGATTTCG
>WNGR01006750.1_pt1 | contig 22395 bp, 24 predicted proteins | sample 5407581 | NCBI WGS metagenome assembly WNGR01 (sample SAMN13153383, study PRJNA577476) | soil metagenome | isolation source: 80 cm soil or saprolite under Garry oak tree replicate 2 | place: USA:California | collected 2016-06-15
CTGGGCAAGGGTGCCGGGCGCCGCGGCGCGGGTGGTGAGCAGGAGATGCCCATTGCCTGCCGCTGGGAGGAACTCCTCCGCGAGCGGGAGATCATCCGCGTTATCGACGATCAGCAACCACCGGTCATGGGTGGTGAACCAGCGTTTGACCGCGGCCACGATTTTATTCTGATCCTGCTCCTGTTGCTCAGGAAGGGTAAGCAGCGCTGCCAGTTCCACGTAACTGGTGATGAGCGCGTCACGGGCAGCGGCGTTTACCCAGAGGACGGCATGGTAGGTATGGTAGTACCGGTAGGCGTACTCGACGGCGGCCTGGGTTTTCCCGATGCCACCCAGGCCGCTGATAGCCTGGGCCTGGACGAGGTGGACAATGGCGGCTGCTTTCGTCGTGGTCAGGTTGTCACGAAGGTGTTTGAGGAGTTCCTCGCGTCCGGTGAAGAAGGGGTTGCGCCGGAAAGGCATATTCCAGAGAGGTGGAAAGGCGCCAGGAAATGATTGTGGCTCCGCGACAGAGTGCTGAACTTTGCCTGGAAAACCTGGTGCTTGTGGTGGTTTGGCTCGTTTGGGCTGATCGTCATCATGGCGGTGCACGCTTGCCAGAAGCTTTTCCTTCGCTTTTGCCTCGTCTAAGTCAACAAGGTCAATATAGACAAGGGGTCCGAGGAGTCCTTCAACTTGACAGGGTCGGACGCGCACCGGCAGCAGGAAGCCCTGTTGGCCGGTCGGATCTTTGTGGTAAGCAGCTTGCCACTCGACGGTGGTGTAGGGGGAAGCAAAATACTCAGGCGAGAGAACGGCAATGGTGCTGCGTGCTTCTTTTGTTGCCCTGTCCATGGCATGTATGAAGCTGGAGCCGGGCTGAAAGTCCCAGGCTTGAATGATAACGGAATAGTTGGCTTCTTCCAGTTGGTAGGCGATCCACTCGGCCCATGGCTGATCGAGGCCTCTGTAGCTAATGAAAAAGTCTTTGAGGACTTTATCCATTGTGTATGCACCTGCTTTCGCATGTGGTCTATTTTAGTAAAACATGAGTGTATTGTACCTGATGAGGCATAATCCATCAAGCTTGAGAGAGAGCTTGTGCGGTCGCCATGAGGCGTCAAGTGAAGCGACCTGACAGGGCTGGAGCGTGGGGCTGCGAGATCCTTCGCTGCGCTCAGGATGACAGGGCGGGGGCGAAGCGAGCGAAGGATGACAGGGGGATCCTTCGCTCTGGCTAGCCCGGGCTAGGGGTGGCTTCACTTGACGCCTATTGGGAGGGCCTTGATGGTGACCCTGCCTGGGAGCAGGTATCCCGTGGGTGGGGGATGATCACACGTGCGTAATCGAGTGAAATCGTGACGAAGGGAGTCATCGGTGCACAGGCACGACGGGCGACCATAAAGGCCCTCCCTGCCTCCCTTCATCCTCCCTCGCCCCTACGATACACGGGCTTGGCGGGCCAATTCGTCATATAGTAGGGGAACCCTGTCTGGGGGACAGGTATAGCGGGGAGAGGTATAGGTAGGCCCTTGTAGTCGCCCCTCCGGTGTCCAGTCTACAGTCATCTCCCTCTTTGAAAGTTTGCGTCTGTCAGCTCGCAGTGCCTTTTACGGGCAAAGTGAAGGTATCGGGGAAGACTGACGGGCAGGCGCGTGGGGGGGGGTGGAAGTTGAGCCTGGCGGAGCACATCAACAACTAGAATCCGAAGCGTTAATGAGCTTCCAAAGAGAGCGCCACGCGGATCGACGGTAAGTGGGTGCAGAAGAAACGACAGTACTCAAGGAGTCCTCATACCAAATAGGGTACATGCGCTGGAAATGCATCCTCTTCCTTTCTGCTCCGCCTTGCTCAACCTATACAAGAGTATACATTATTTTATTTATACATTCAAGTGTTATTGATGTTGTATAAAAGATCAATATTTGGAGGTAAAGATGTTCGCTTGTGTGATGGGGATGTGCGTTGATTCTGGAATCATGCTGCTGACAATGTGAATCTATTGTGGGCTCTTCACGACACATTTTGCGGTCCGGTGTTTGCACCGAGAGGCAGAGAAAGTCAAACACCTTAGGGGAAAAAATAGGGATTTACTCGCTGTGTTCGCTGACGTTTTCCTTTGTTCGCTTTGTGCTTCTCTCCTGGCTTTGTTGTTCGCTGAGTATCGCCAATGACAGCAGTTTTTCACCGTGATTGCTGTCAAAACTGCTGTCAAAACTTGAGAGGCACGAACTAGTAAACCGTGCCGGTAAACCGTGCCGGTATAAATACATGTCTGCTTGCTTGCTCTTCAGGATGGTTGATGTGGTTGGTCAAACTCGGTGTTTCAACGTTCACGTGACGCTGGTTGGCAGGTGGCTTTCTGTTCTGTTAGGATGTGTTTGTTGGTGGGTGTTCGGGTTGCAGATCACGCATCAACCGCTTCAAGCCTTTCTGGTAGGCATCGTGCTCTTTCCAGTGTGTAAAGTCCCCAATGTGCCGCTTTCGTCGAATAGCGGCTGCCCACGCATCGGGTGTATCCTTGATGGCTTCATCCAACGCGATGGGGAAGAGGGCAGGCTTTCCCTGATCTTGTTCCTTTTTTAGTGCCTTTTTGACTTCATACTCGACCCACGAACTGTCGATGGAATGCTTCGAAAGAATGACCAGGAGTTTGTCATACACTCGGATAGACTCGTCAATGCAATGTTTGAATTCGTCTCCGATTTTCAAATCTTCAGGGGCATACCAGCAGCGCACGCCTTTGGCTTGCAGGTCGGCATAGAGGCGTTCGACAAACTCCTGGTCTTGGCTGGAATAGCTAATAAAGCACGTGTAGTACTCGATGGGGTTGTGAACCAGGGAGCGGGTATAGGTAATGAAGGCATCGGAGAGGCCGGCCTGGCGCAAGAAGGTCTCGGGGATGTCTCCTTCCGACCGCAAGAGCGTATCTGCCCCAATGGTCGAAGGGCTATGATGGTCTACTGTTTCCAGTCCTTTCACGGTTCGCAGGTCAATATCTCCAAAGACTGTCCATCCTACATAGGAGCTGCTGAGATTGACCCTGCTGAGGTTGGCACTGCTGAAGTTGGTTCCTTTGAGACTGGCTCCGCTAAGGTTGGCACTGCTGAGATCAGCTCGTGTGAGGTCAGCCATGTTGAGGTTGGTTTTAACGAGGTTGGTTTTAACGAGGTTGGTTTCTCTGAGGATAGCTCCGTAGAGGATAGCTCCGTAGAGGATAGCTCCGTAGAGAGTAGCCCCGCTGAGGTCGGTTTTAATGAGGTTGGCTCCGCTGAGGTCGGCTCCGCTGAGGTTGGCATTGGTGAGGTCGGCTCCTCCAAGATCAGGGTGCATATCTGGACGTTGTGTTCTCCATGCATTCCAGTTTTTTACTCCTTTCCGGAGAAGATCAAGCTGTTGTTGGTCTGCCATAGGATTGTTCACCTCCTCTGTGGTGCTCTCATTATAGAAAGATGCAGGCTAATGCGCAAGATCATATCTTTCTGCCTCTTCTTTCCTGGCTCATATGGAGTGTTCATGATGGTTTACATGTTGTGCAGTTGGAAACTCGGCGTTTCAACGCTGGTTTTGGAGGTGTTTCATGGTGTCGATGAATCTTGATGAGTTGCGAGTGATCAAGCGGGAAATGATGGAGATGGGGAGAGAAGCTCAGCAGATGATGCATCCGTCGTTGGAGGTGGAGGGGTGCTGATCTTGAAGTATCGGTTTGCTTGCTATTAGTTATTTGATATGCCGAAGGGGGGAGACGGACAAATAGGTTTTCTAGATATTCTCGCTGTGTTTTGTTGTGTTCCTCTTTCTTGTGGTTGTCTATCAGGTATTCCTGTGTATCCTGGTGTGTTTCGGTGTTGCTACATTTGTTGCTACATGCGTTTTCATGGATGTGCTTGTTGTCTCGTTGCTACATGGTCTTATTTGCGCGTTGCTATTAGTATTAGCATCGAAATGAGTTCCGCCAACAAAATCAAGTCCCGGGAGAGCCAGAATTGCTCTACACATCGGTATCACCCTCCTAGCTGAATAGAACTCCCGTCGGGTAATTGGAACTTGGGCTTGAGTTTGACGATTTCGTCAGATGCAACCTTAGCAACTTTGGCAATACTCTGTAACAGAGAATCAAACGCATTCGTACGCAGATAGGAGGTGATTTCTTTGGAGTTGCCCCGAAGGAGAATGTCGTGCGCAATGTTGATTGACCGGGGTAGCTTGTTGGAACTGCTCAGAACATCCATGTGTGTGATCGTAATGGTGTAGAGGTTGGCTTTGTCGGGGCTGCGAGGATCGATGTCTTTGAGTTGGAGTCCAGTGGCAAGTACCAGAGCAGGCGGAGATTTGATGCCGAACAGTTCGAGTGCCTTCCCGAAGTTCGGGTCCTTGGTATCCCAAATATTCACGGAGGTCCCCGGTCCTGTGTTTGTTCCAAAAGTCCTCAAGGCATCGATGGTGGTCTTATCTACCGGCAAGTCGAAGCGTGACGGGAAGTAGAGAACATACACTTGAACCTGGCTCAGTCTTCCATACAGAAGATGCGCCCATGTAAAGCGATCCAAGCCGAGAGCACGCAAGGGGGCGAGTCGAAGCTCGCCATTTGTTTCTTCTACCGTCCATTTCTCCATTGTTACAACCTCCTATGAGTGATCATCGGTGAAGGGCTATGAGTCACAAGCATGCAAGAACTTGTATCTGCTAGCATACCACATTGCGAAGGAAGTCCGTGTTGTATCCCCTCACCACCTGATTCTTGATTGAGGGAACACATGAGGGATTCTGCTCCTTTTGCATGATCAGCGTCCCGGCTGATCAACCTTGTCATCAATTCGTTTGCAATTCTAACGATGGTAGAGTATAGTGTGGACAACTTCATCCACGAAAGTTGAACTCGTGCAGCGTCTCATAGTAGTGAAGGCCAACATGTACTTTGACCAGAGATGCTCTCAGCGAGGAAGTGGCAAAGAAGATGGACTATCTGGACTTTGAAATCGAAATTGGTATCGGTGAAGGACGGATCTATCCCGTAGCAGTCGTCCGCTCAGCCGCTGGTGAAGCACGCGAGGCCATGCGTTTTCCCTTCGACGAACTGGCCTTAGAAAACCAACTCTTAGCGTTACAAAATGCGTTGTTGCGCTCCGGTGGCAAGCACCGTCAAATACTATTACCGGAAGAGCAGACCGTGCAGAAATTTGGTCGAGCATTGTTCAACGCACTCTTTAGTGGGGAGGTAGGAAAACGATATGCTGTCAGTCAGCTTGCTGCACGCAGTCAGGGCAAGGGATTGCGGCTGAAATTACGTATTCTCTCTCCGGAGTTGGCCGCCCTGCCATGGGAGTTTTTGTACGATCCAGGCGGGTTTGAGTACCTGTGCCTTTCAAGTACAACTCCCATTGTCCGCTACCTCGAGTTGGCCCAGCCCCCCCAACCACTCCTCGTGACCCCGCCGCTTTCTATTTTAGGTGTGGTCTCTAGCCCGAAAGACTTGCCCCAACTGGATATCGAACGCGAAAAGCAGCGCCTGGAAAAGGCTATCGAGGACTTGCGAGCTCATGGCCTGGTGGAGCTAACCTGGTTGCCAGGACAGACTTGGTATCATCTCCAACGAGCGATGCGGAGGGGCCCTTGGCACATCCTGCACTTTATTGGCCACGGCGGCTTTGACGCTCACACTGAGGAAGGGCTCATTGCGCTGGAGAATGAGGAAGGAAAAGCGCACCAGTTGAGCGCGACACTTTTGGGACGCTTACTTGCTGATCATCGTTTTCTCCGTCTGGTGGTACTCAACTCGTGCGAGGGAGCGAGAGGCAGTGAACATGATGTCTTTTCCAGCACCGCGACAATGCTCGTACGGCGGGGTATTCCAGCAGTGCTGGCCATGCAGTACGCAATTACCGATCGGGCAGCCATTGAATTGTCGCGTGCCTTCTACGAGGCATTGGCCGATGGATTGCCGGTGGATACAGCAGTGAGTGAAGCCCGCAAGGCCATCAGCTTCGGGATCACGAATACACTGGAATGGGGCACACCCGTCTTATATATGCGTTCAGCAGACGGTGTTCTTTTTGAAATGAAACAGCAGTCTTCCAGGTTACACGAACCGGCGGATCGACCTGCTACGAAGCAAGGACCATCGCTCCATGCAGTAGCTTCTACAGAAATGCCGCAAAGCAAGCCTATGCAGTATGAGGCGAGTTCAAGGATTTCAAGTAAGGCTTCAGAACAAGAGAAGCAATCAGCAGATGAAACCTTCCCAACCGCGCAAGCCAGCAGTCAAATCGACGCACTACCTCCATCGAGACTGGAAGCAACTTCTCCCGACATGAAGCAGTGTCCAGCGTGTGGGGCCGAACTACATCCAAGGGGAGCATTCTGCTCGAGCTGCGGTCATCGGCTGGTGCAAATAGCACATATACCGCAGATGACCTCTTCAGCAGAGGAGCCATCAACAGCCCCCGCTGTATTGGTGACTAAGGCTGAAGAGTTTGCTTTGGTCGACACTCTCGTGACTGGTCACACAGATCACACGGGCTCGGTTCGCAGTGTAGCAATCAGTCCTGATGGCCACACTCTGGTCAGTGGCAGTGGTGATAAGACGATCAAGGTGTGGAACCTACAGAACGGGGAACTCCTGCGCACTCTCGCCGGTCATAGAGGCGTGGTTTTCAGTGTAGCAATCAGTCCTGATGGCCACACTCTGGTCAGTGGCAGTGGTGATAAGACGATCAAGGTGTGGAGCCTACAGAACGGGGAACTCCTGCGCACTCTCGACGGTGATGGATACCGGGTTCGCAGTGTAGCAATCAGTCCTGACGGGCACACTCTGGTCAGTGGCAGTGAAGATCTAATCTGGGTGTGGAACCTACAGAGCGGGGAACTCCTGCGCGCTCTCGCCGGTCATGGAGGATGGATTGATAAGCGTGTGCTAGTAGCAACCAGTCCTGATGGCCACACTCTGGTCAGTGGCAGTGGTGATAAGACGATCAAGGTGTGGAACCTACAGAGCGGGAAACTCCTGCGCACTCTCACTGATCACACAGAAGGCGTGAACAGTGTAGCAATCAGTCCTGATGGCCACACTCTGGTCAGTGGCAGTGGTGATAAGACGATCAAGGTGTGGAGCCTACAGAACGGGAAACTCCTGCGCACTCTCGCCGGTCATGGAGGCGTGGTTTACAGTGTAGCAATCAGTCCTGATGGCCACACTCTGGTCAGTGGCAGTGGTGATAAGACGATCAAGGTGTGGAACCTACAGAGCGGGGAACTATTGCACACTTTCACTGGTCACACAGGCTCGGTCTACAGTGTAGCAATCAGTCCTGACGGGCACACTCTGGTCAGTGGCAGTGACGATCTAACGATCAAGGTGTGGAGCAAGAAGTAGGGCATATTGGCATTATACACATAGCCTATACCAGGATACGTTGTTGCACATCTTTCGAATACTGCTGACTGAACAGGGGATTGCTTTAACTATCAGCGTTGAGCAACTGAGTGAGCTTATACTCCTGTACTCGATATAGACATTTAGAACGAGATAATACAGAGCAGGGTCTTTCAAGCTAAATGAGAGGCAAGAGACTGCGGTTGTGATGTGTAAGGACCTTCCTGTCCAGGAAAGATTCGCTTTGGCTCGTTTGTCATTATTCGCTGACGCTCTCTCCGCTCTCAGATTGTCTACGTGTTGTTCGCTGTATCTTGCCGTTTTCTGCTGTGTGTCGTTGATGCGATCCTGATCATGCTTCATCCTACGGCCAGGACATCACTAACGAGTTTTCTATGGCTATATACCTGTGAGATTATTAACCTCCATCCATAATACAGGTTGGCAATTTGACGGTAAATATATTGCTTCGGAGAGCAGCAGTGCCGAAGGAGAGATACGGCACAAGTTGCTCGTTAGTGTTTAATATCGTTCATTGCATACCGGTGCTATTCCCATTCCGTTCACTCTGTGCCGCAATTGTCTCCTGCTCCTCATTGTTGTTGCCACATGAGTTGCTACTTGAAACATCCTTCTAATTTCACATAGCAAGCTATGATGATGTCTTATGAGCTGTGTCGTTCCGTTTCCATGTAGGATGCCGCTTGCCCGTTCTCTAAATACGTCACCGTATTCTTTTGAAGAGCTTGGAAACAGTGGGGGAGTCTTGTCGCGAGCTTCGTACCTAATAGCTGGAGAGCTTCTTCATATGACGAGAATCGATAGGCACTCAGTTCGTCTACTGGAAGGACAATGCTCCGTATTTGTTTCTGGCTGAGGAGTCCACCATAGAAGACGAATTGGACACATTCACTTTGCTCATTTTCCTTGGGGAGGTAATCCATGCAAAGCAGCCGATCGATAGCTATTTGTAATTGGAGTTCTTCTTGCACTTCGCGCCTACAGGCTTGCTTTGGCGATTCGTTGTCTTCAACCACGCCACCTGGGAGAAGCCAATAGGCTCGGTATGTTGGCTTGACCACTAACACATGTCCTTGCCCATCGAGCAAGAGGACACCTACCGCCAGACGTTTCTTCGGTAAGGTTTCGTAGTAGTTGATTGTCATAGCGTCGGGGTACATCCTCCTTGCTCAGATTCTGGGACTCAACCAACTCGTGTTTCACTCCGCAGTTGATAACCCATGTTTAGATGAGATCACCTTTCTCCCGATAGGTTTTGATGCGCTTCATCTCGCTGCTGACGAGCTTGCGGTGTTCGGCTGAGAGAAACCAGGTGGCTGGATGCCACTCGCCGGTTTCAGCGTAATAGTTGATGATCTCGATGTCATAGAGATGAAGGACCTTTCTAAAGGTTAGATAGGTCCGTAACTGATGAAATGGTGACGTCACGAGGATCACCCGGCATACCTGCATGTGTTTTAAGAGTCCAAGCACATGTTCGGCATTTTCGCGTGTGTGGAGTGCCTCGTTCTCAATCAAGATGGCTTCAGACGGAACACCCATCTGTAGAGCTTGGTCGCGCATGTAGCTTGCCCCTAGACTGGTATCCCACGTTTTTGCGGCAGTGCTCATATCTTTTTCTTGCAGGCGACCCTTGACCACTGCTTCCTGTAACTCGTGGAGGGGGATGAGTTCGGGTGTCTCTGTGACTTTGGCGCTAAACTTTCCCGTGAAAATGAGATAAGGGGCCCATCCTTTTCGATACAGGTGCACGGCTGTGCAGATTTTCCCGTGCAGAAAGTTGATATTGCCACGTGTGCCGGCCAGGACAATAATCGCATCCGCCTTACGTAAGCGGTCGCGGAGCGCGAATTGTTTTCCTTTCAGGATGAGGGCAGTCCATATACACATCCCAACAATGGGTATCAAGACCATGGTGCCGATACTCATCTTGCTAAGTACTCCCTTTTCTTTCATTAAGGTGTCGTAAGCTTTGCTCCAAACCGAGCGACGCTTTGTTCCTTTCTCCAGGGTGATTGTAGAAGAGTGGTATGTAATATCTTGACCCGAGCTATGGTCTTGTTTGCTCCCACTGAGTTAGCGAGTGCCCAAGCTTCTTCGGCAGTGGCAACACTTGCGTCAACCAATCCATCGCCATACAAGGCTTCGGCTTTTTGTGCGATCAATCGTGCACGTCCGCGAATCAAGGCAGGGTCATAGGTACGCAAGCTTTCATCAATGAGCTCAACAGCTCGTTCGTAATCTCCGAGCAGGACAGCATTCACACCCTTTTGCGCGGCGAACGATGCCGCATTAAATCGCACGAGGCTTTGCTCTTGGGTTTGTTCCTGATGTGCGAGAATCTGCTCGGCCTGTCCCATGCTCTGCCAACAGGCCTGCGATTGCTTTGCTTTGGCATAGGCTTCAGCGAGCGCCTGGAAGACGTGTCCTTTCAAGGTGGGAAAGTTACGTCCATCGATCAGATTGAGCGCACCATCAAGATAAATGATGGCCTCTTTGGGTTTCTCTTGTTGAATGAGTGTGACCCCTTCACGTGCAAGAGCAGATGCTATCAGTTCAGGTTCCTCCAGTTCTTGAGCGACATGGAATGCTCTTTGGTAAGCGAGATGTGCCTGATCGTACTTCATCATATCACGTCGGATACAGGTTTGAAGCTGGTAGCCCATCGTGAGGAGTCTCAGAGCGCGTTGGTGCCAACCAGCTCCTTCGGCTAATCGAGCCAATTTGGCGATTTCTCTGATGCTCAGATCCAGGCCCCGTTCTGCACGAACTGGTCCCCCTGTATAATATAAATCCCAACGTGTGGCGAGATCATTCTCGAAAAAGGAGAGGCTGCTCTCATGAGTGCCTGACAGAAGTGACACTTCAGGAACGTATATCACTGGTTGATGATCTCTCAACTGATGAGGAGCCATGAGAATGGTAAAACCAAGGGCGATGAGTTCTTGAATGAGATCATGTCTGTTCATGATCCTGCCGTTTTCTGTCAGTTGTTCTGAAACTGTGCCACGCTGATCTTCGTACGGTGCGTCATTTGTCTTCTGGCTTTCTTCCTCCTCATACACGAGACCCAATTCTTCCGGTTCCACCTGTCGATGATATCGTTCAGAGAAATAGCTACATATCTGTTGGATGTTATATGCCCTCACTGGTTTGCCTGCTTCTGCACGCTCAATGGTTGATTTGCCTACTTGCGTAAAATCTGCCAATTGTTTTTGGGTTAAACCGACTCGGTTGCGGGCTCTTCTGAGTGAATGCATGCTGCTGTCGTTCATCTGTCCCTCAGTCAGTAAAGGTTTCAGGTCATTGTGACTCTCAAGGAGTTTTGCCGAAAGGCAAGATATTGGTGGCTGTATTCCGCTCTACACTGTACTTTACTACTGGAACGACAAAGTTTCAGGCAGGTAGGAGATTACGTAGTGTCGCTCGTATTCGTGGATGTCGAGTTCTCTCGCTCTTGAGCAGATTTTGTGCGAGGGTGTTTTGGTCCAGGTTTACGTGGTGTGGCTAAAAATTGCTTGAGTGAATCGGTATAGATAAACCAGTCTCGACCGATGCGAAAGCCCTCGACTCTGGGATCACCCTTGCGAAGCAGGTAACTGAAGTATCCTTTTGTCAAGCCCGACTCTTTTTCTGCTTCTGCTGTACTCATATAAGGACGAGTGAGATCAATCACGATTGTCCATCCTCTTTGCCTAACAAGAATTCACGAGCATTATACCACCTTTATACGGCCTTGACTAATTATTCTGTTTGATCGTATCATTCTGCTAGATGGTATATTTCTGTCAGGCAGTATGTTTATGGAAAGCTGAGATATCTGAAATTGTCGCTACAGGTACTTCAGCTTCATGGTTGTCTTCAGTGAAGAATGAGTCACGAATGAGTGACGAGTGAGTGAAGTCTGGTTGTCCAAAATTTGCCGCATACTATGAGCAGAACAGAGTAACGACCATAGTTACTCGAAGGTACTTGAACAACTGAAGAGCGTGTGAGTCCCAGAACGGAAGGGCGTGGTGAAGGGACCCGAAACGGGCAACCGTGCGCGTGCATACGCAGTTCTCGTAGCTGTGGGATGCACAACTGCCTCATGCGGGTGTTCACGCTCGGCGCATGAGAGGGACGGGTCGCATACTTATGGGTGAGTTGCTTGGAGTGAGGAGGGGTGTGGTGAGCATGGCTCGGTACCTGGGTGGTGATCATGTGGTGGGGCTCAAAGCATGTGGTAAGGGTCTCTTGGCAAGCCATGAGGGTGCCGACTAGTGTGGTGATGCACACTAGTCAGCGGTTGAGAACGAATGGCAAGCCATTTGGAACGGGATTGCTAGGTTCTCGGTGTCATGATAGGGCATCGAGCCTAGCCTGTCAAACCAAACACGAAAAGGAGTGAGGTTCGATGTCATTTCAGGATGATCAGGATGACCAGGATGTGTCCTTGATGGCCTATGACCAGTATATGCGTTTGGTGCACTGGACGCCTCGTCTCAGCGATGAGGAGATTCTCCAGTTGTTGCAGCACATTGCCCAGGGCAAGGCCGAGCAGACCAAGGCCTGCCCAGACGCTCAGGTGCTGTCTCAAGCCAAGGAGGCACGCGATCATTTAGTCGTGGGGTTACAGCGCTTGGTGATCTCGATCGCCCAACGCTGTCACCGTGGCTCGCAGCACATGGAGCTGCTCGATCTTATTCAAGAGGGCAACATCGGCTTGCTCAAGGCCATTGAGAGGCATCAGCCCGCGCGGGATGAGGAGTTCATTGGTTTTGCCAGCATTTCCATCCGTCAGGCGCTCTGGCAGGCCGTCTTAGAGCGGGGCGAACTCATTCGCTTGCCGGAGAATATTGGCCGGGTGGTCAGTAAGGCGTACAAGGTCGAATGCCGGCTGGCCGTGACTCTGGGGCGTGATCCGTCACCTGGGGAAGTGGCTCAGGCCATGGGGATCGCCGAAGAGACCTTGCAGGAGGCGCTGGCTTGTGAACAGCAGCGGCGGTCAATGAAGAGTCTGCAAGGCTTGCTGCGCGAGGAGGAGGCCGAAGATCAGCAGTGTTTTGTCAGTCTGTTTGAAGCCTGGGTTGAGGCCGATGAAGCTCGGCGCGTGCAGGTGGAGCAGGCGGTCGAGGAGGCGTTGAGGGGGTTGAGTGCACGGGAGCGCGAAGTCATGCGCTGGCGCTATGGCCTGGATGGGCAGTCTTTGACGGATCCGGACATGGCTCAGGTGATGGGCACGACACGCAAGGCGGTCGAGTGTCTGGGGGTGCATGCCAGGAAGCGCTTACGCCAAGCCTTGGCTCCGCTGGTGCTGGGCGTGCCAGCGGAGGACGAAGGGCAGGTGGCCTGATGGCATCTCGATTGCTGCGGCGTTTGCGTCGGCGTGCCAAACGGATGGCGCCAACGTGGCGGATTGTCCTCTACGATGGAGCTGATTCTTGCCAGCAAGTCGAGGTGGTGCGGAAGTATCGCCCAACGCGCAAAGCCAGGGCCTTGATGTGCCAGGCTTGTACCCACTTTGAGATTGCGCAGGTGGCTTCATGTCAAGCCAAGTGAGCTATGTGAGAGCCTGCCTCTCACGTTCCTGGGAGAGATGCCATGCTGGCAGACTACGGGGCGGGAGGCGGCCCGCAGGGGGTGGCCCTATCTCTCGCCTCGCTCGCGCTGAACACCCCTCTCGCCTCTGGCACGCCTTTTCCCACAACACACGGGTGGGGAGGAGGGTGGCAGTGGTAATGGGGTCTGGTTAGGACGCGCGGGTGGGGAAGGGGCCCCGCCCGACGCGGCCTAACCATCGGGGCCCTTGACCCTTTAAAGGATAAGTCACACAAGTGGTACGTTGGGAAATAGTTACTTACAAAAAGGAAGTGGAATGTTGGGAAATGAGGATTGTCAAACGGTAGGGGTGAGTCGCTTTCCTCTACCGGGACTCGACGAACAGATGGCGTTATCGACCAAGTATCAGTTAGACACGCTGCTGTACTGTCCGGATGCGTGGGCCTTACGTCATCGCTTTATCAACCGCGATACAGGCGAAGTGATCCGGGCACGTTGTGATAACTGGAAGTGTCTGCATTGCGGGCCGCGCAAGGTTGACGTGTGGCGGCAACTGGTGCAAGCGGCGGAACCGACCCATTTTGTGACCCTGACGAAGGTGGGTTGGACACTCAAAGAGGCGGCGCGGGTGCTCACCACGGTGCTGCAATATCTGCGTCGTGGCTCTAAAGGATATGGGCCTGATCGTCTCGGTGCTCGTCCAGCTTATCCCATCGAGTTCTTCGCAGTGCTGGAAGAACATCGGGACTTTGAGCATGTGGGCTTTCATTGGCATATGCTCATCAAAGGCGTAGACTACCTGCCCAAACAGGTGGTCAGTGATGCGCTCCGCTCAGCGACGAAGGGCCGTTCCTACATCGTGCATGTGCAAGCGGTACGCAAGGCGCATGCTGTAGGCTATGTCACCAAGTATCTCACGAAGGATATTACCTCAGACAAACGAGGTGTGCGTGAAGTCCAGCGGGAGATCGTGGTGCCTCATGTGGATGAGCAGGGCCATTTGAGACAAGAGCGCATCATACAAACAGTGGAGATGGCAAGTAAAGCGCGGCGTATTCGCTACTCGCGGCATTTCTTTCCTGAGTCCACGGCTGATTTGCGGCTGCGGCTCTTCTCGCACCTTGAGGGTTCCCATGAGATTGAGATAGATGCGGCTGCATCTGATGGTGTGTCAGGAGATGCTTCCTCTCTTGAGGATGAGACGCAATCTGCCAAGCGGTCGTCCTGGTCGCTCTATGAACATGATCCGTTTAGTCAGGACATTGAGGACTATCAGGAGCGGCGGCGGCAAGCGCTACAAGAGTCGATACTTGATCTGCGTGCGGGGAAACACATGTATTCACGCCGGGTGCTGAATGTGTGGGCCTATCAGCGGCGGATGTTGCGAGAGAAGAGGTGGTAAATGGCAAGCCAGGTGAGCAAAGAAAGCGGAGAGGCCCTTCAACCTTTGTTACTCAATGTCCCGCAAGTAGCTAAACTACTTAGTTTGAGTCGCACAAAGGTCTATGAACTCATTGCCACCGAAGGACTACCCGTCTTGAAATTTGGTCGAGCGGTGCGGGTCTCCTTCAAATCATTGCAGCAATGGGTAGATCAGCGTGAACGTGGTTTAGTCGCATAAAGGAAGAGGCAAGAGCATAACCGCTTTGCAGCAGGTAACACACTTGTCTCAAAGCGGTTTTTCATATGCGCAAAGGAGCAGAGATCATGGCAAAGCAACGAGGGCATGGTGAAGGCACGATCTACCACCGTAAAGATGGTAGATGGGTCGCAAGCATCACCCTTGAGAACCGTAAACGCAAGTACTTCTATGGTGAAACTCGCAAGGAGGTGCAGGAGAAGCTCAAGGTAGCGCTTCATGAGCAACAGCAGGGAACTTTAGCCACAGGGCCGAAACAAACAGTAAAGCAGTTCCTTGACCATTGGTTAGAAGAGGTACACAAGCCAAATATTAAACAAGGTTCCTACGTGGTCTATCGCATTAAGATTGACAAACATATTCTTCCTGCTCTTGGTCATGTGCAATTGCAAAAGCTTACTGCACAGCAAGTTCAGGCATTCTACGCACGTAAGATCAAGGAGGGATATTCAGCGAACTTTATCCACTTGGCTCACGGGATACTTCACAAAGCGCTGGATCAGGCTGTGAAGTGGAAGCTGGTTGCAAGAAATGTGTGTGATGATGTTTCACTCCCACGTCAAGCAAGGCACGAGAGACAGTCTTTGACCAAAGAACAAGCTCAGACATTGCTAGAGGTTGCGAAGGGGCACCGATTGAAAGGACTTCTCACAGTAGCTTTAGCAACTGGAATGAGAAAAGGAGAGTTGCTGAGCCTAAAGTGGCAAGACATAAACTTTGATGATATGAGCCTTCAAGTACGTCGAACGGTAGGGAAATTCAAAGGTGGCTATAAGGAAAGCGAGCCAAAGACATTAAGTAGTAGAAGGAAGGTTATGTTGCCTCAATTTGTGATCGATGCATTGAAGCAGCATCGCCTTCATCAAATAGAGGCCCGTCTACAGGTTGGCACAGCTTGGGTTGACCGTGATCTTGTGTTCTGCAACACAAATGGCGATTACTTTCCTTTGACCAGCCTTGATTACCAGTTTCATAAACTGCTTCAAGAAGCTAGCTTGCCGCGCATACGATTTCACGATTTACGTCACAGTGCAGCAACCATTCTGCTCACAATGGGCGTTCATCCCAAACTGGTACAAGAACTCTTGGGGCATAGTCAAATTCACATGACGCTAGATACATACTCTCATGTACTTCCGTCGATGCAAAGAGAGATGATGAACAAGCTAAATGATGTGTTTGGAGATGATGAACAGGAAGAGGGCAAGCGAACTAAATGAGGCCTGGTCATAAATAGGAAGCCAAGCTGGAGGCTTGCCCCAGCAAGGCGATGCTCCTATCATTGTGGTAGTCATACTACAAAGAGAGGAGGCATTCCTATGGTATCCCAAGACTCATTACTTGTCACGTTAGTCATCGTATACCGATGCCTGCGCTGCCACCGAAACGAGGCCGAGGGCATCCGATCGTCTACTCTGATCGCTTGTTTTTGAAAGCTGTCGTGATCATGATTGTTCGTCATTTGCACACTGTCCATGAACTGCTGAGCGTGTTAGCCCAGCCGACTGAAGAAATGCGCACCCTGCGGCTTATGTTGACGCACCAGGAACGCTTCCCCTCACGCCGGACTTGGGAGCGGCGCTTGAAAGCGATTCCCGCGACTTTGCCTGCGCAGATTGGCTGCTTAGGACGCCATCTGGTCGATCTGATCCAGCCCTGGGCCATCGCTGGACGTGCGGTGGCTATCGATAGTACCATCCTGCGAGCCAGAGGAGGCGTGTGGCATCAAAAGCATCGCGAGCGATGGGAACTTCCCCACACCTCGATTGATCCCGAAGCCCACTGGACCAAATCCGGCTGGCATGGCTGGGTCTATGGTTGGAAACTGCACGTCGTCTCGGTCGTCGCGGCGGCTTGGTTTCCCGTGGCTGCCATCTTGACTCCCGCCAATATCGCGGATAGTGAGCCTGCACCTGAACTGTTGCGCGAAGTTCCCGCAGAAGTCCGTTTTGTCTTGGGCGATCGCCATTACAACACGCCTGACCTGCATGAGAACTGTGAGCAAGCCGACCGTCTGCTGGTGACCACCAAGTATGGACGCTATCCCCACACCGATGAGGGGGTGAAAGTCCGACGGGTCTTTCACAAACTCCGTTCGATCGCTATGGAAAATTTTAATGAACACTTCAAAGGCATCTTTGATGGGCATGGACAAGTTCCCACCAAAGGGTTGCTCTCGACCCAACGCTTTGCGCTGGGGGCGATCTTTGTCTATCAATTAGCCTTACTGTACCGCTTTGAGCACGATTTGGAACTCTGTGTCGGCCTCAAAGCTTTTCTCAAGGCGGCCTGATGAATTATGACTAGGCCTCAGTTAGATCGCTATAACGTGCCGCATGATACTAAAATATATCCTGCTACGAAGCATGCGTTCTTTAATGATACCCTTAAAGGGATTTATAATGAGGCGGCGGCAAGAGATTCGTGGGAAAGGGTGCTGGCGTTTTTTGAGGAGCGTATAGGGGCGAAGGCGGAGGTGTAGTAAGCGAGTCAGGGTAAATCTGTTCCCCTACAAAGATTTACCTAACGACTTCCAGGATATGTTTCTCGAAGCGTTACACGAGCACAAGTTGCCAGTCCCCTACAGACTGACAACTTGCGAAACACGCTACTGGATACAGGCTAACCGTAACTTACGGATTGACTTGGGAAAGAGGACCTGCGTTATCCGGGAAATTGCTGGTATTGAGCACCTGGATGCCTGCCTGCTGGTCACCATCGAAAGGGGTGATGGTCGGGCTGAGTGCGCCAGGCTCGCACCCGAGATCGAAAGGCACCTGTGGATCAGCGAACCACAAGCCCAGGTGATACTGGTGCGTAGGGGCGAAAGTGGTGGTGGGACCACCAGGAGAGAGGGAGAATGTCTCCACATTGAAGATGCCTCGCACCTGTACACTGCCATGCCCCTGCCCATTGGTCACCAGGTCACTTTGATACCACGAGATGCCAAATGGTTTGTTGGGAACTTGGATGACGAAAAGGGCGTACTCGGTGTTCGGGGCTAGACCATCCACAGAGAGTGTCATCAGGTCATTCTGCGGGAGGGGTACGATCCTTGCCGAGCCGTGTGCCTTGGGCAAACAGGCGGTAATACCGGGCGAAGCCACCAAGTCAAACTGAAACTCAGCCGAATTTGGACTGGCAGCAGCGGCATTGCTGGAGTGCCGCAGGACCAATGCGTTCACCGCAAAAGCGCCTACAAGGGCGACAAAGGCGATGAGGGAGCAGAGGAGGACAAACTTTTTGCGGGAAAAGAAATGCATACCTGAACCTCACTTTCAAAACTGCTAGCAGACGGTGAAAACACGTCTCATGCTTTTCACTGCGTCTCTCCGCTTACAAGTATAAGCGGAACGTATGACAGAGTCAAGAGTAAGGGGGTTGTGATTGGGTTAAGAATTAGTTCTGTTTTCAGAAGGAGGGGAGAGATTTCTCTGTGACACACAATTACAATACCCAGGGTCTTTTAGAGCAATCGATAGGAGGAGAAAAAGGGGGCCATCTCCACCTCCGCTTGCTGAACAAGGACGCAAGGAGGGCTGTCTGGGACAAGTTTCCCACATAGTTCCCCATTTATGACCAGTCCTCAACTAAATGAGATCTGGGCATAAATAGGAAGAACTCCCATGTTGCTAAAAGCGCCGCCTTCCAGCATGAGAAAGACACCGTTGTTTTAGCGATTATGGATGCGGCGGGTCTCATGAATCTCTGCACAGTGTGCTGCAAGATGCCAGTTGAGGCCGTTCAGCAATTGTCCAACCGTTACCTTGTCCCCCTCGCTCTCCGAGTTCGCGAATTTCAGCAGAACATACCGATCCCAGTGGTCGGGAATATGCTGGAACAGTTGTGCGAGATACTGGCGTGTGGCTTTGATCAAGGCCAGGGAGGGTTCGATCGCTCGTTCTTTGTAGGCCAGCGTTTCAACCCAGAGATCCTGGTCGTAGGGGTTGCGGAGAAAGGTACTGCCTGACTGAGCAAGGGCCGACGCAAAGATCATCAGGTGCATGGAGTCGGTTTCGGCAAGGTGGTGGACAATCTGGCGAATCGACCACTCTTGTGGGGCGCGGGTGAGGTCGAGGTCGGTTTCAGCTAACCCTGCCAGGACAACTGCTACGTCGTTCCCTCCCCTGCTATATAGCGCGAGCGTTTTCTCGGGAGAGCGTTGCTGAACAAAGCTAATCGTATAGTGGCTTGGGTCTGTGATGCTCAGCTTGCGGTCGCCCTCCTCAGTTTGCTCCTGGCGGATATCGGTCAAGCCGCCGGTGGTGAGAGTCGCGAGGCGGGCATTGAGGTTTTCCTCTAAGAAATCGAGGGTAGCACCTGGCTTATACACGATGCGCGGCTCATCCAGGTGAGTGCTGACATCTTCAACCGCAGGTCCCGCTAATAAGATGGGATCACCATCAGGATCGAGCACAACGGCTCGATCAGCATGTGGCTGGCTCTCTACGAGCTGGAAGCCCAGGCGATTAACATAAAAGGTGATGCTGGATGCGAGGTTGTTCACTTGCAATGCGACGCGGGCGTGTTTGGGCAAATCTCTTCCCTCTCTTTGCATGGACCATGGCCCCTAGAAACCGTACAATAGTAGTATAGGGCGTTAAGGAGAGAGACGACAACCAAAACGGCCAGTTGGTCAAAAGAGTGTGTCGTATTGGCTGAGAACGATGCAGTGCTCAGCTTTTCTTAAGGCAATCGACTGAATTATGACCAAGCCTCAACTAAATGACGTATTCAGACAGCAATTTTTTGACAACATGAGGGTGCTACTAGAAGAGGGTATCTTGCACTTTGCTTCTGGTAGCATCTGCTGTCAGAATTGCTGTCAACTTATGTTTCTTTAGATGTAAAATAAGAACTGAGGCACGGCAGGAGGCTGGTTGAGGAGAGGTGGTCAAACACCTTAGGGGAAAAAATAGGGATTCATCCTAATAGACTTCATTGGCAAGATGCCCTATGCTGAATTTGTATTTCTTCCTGCCAGGCTCGACCATTTCGTTTGTTGCGAGCCTGGCGGTCTGCGACTGCCAGGCTCGCAACAAACGAAAAATATATGCGAACTGCCGTAGGCAGCGGGGAATCAAGAAGAATGGCATTCTCTCTTATCCACAATAGAGCTGATAGAAAGGTACAAGAACGTATTATGAGGACATCTTATCGCTACATACGCTTGTTAGGTGCAACATTACTGGGTTTAGGCCTGCTTTTCGTCGTTGTGGGAACAGTTTCTGCCCATGTGGCCCACGCGAAAGTGCTGAGCTCGACGCCGGCTATTGGTTCAACCATTACGCAGACGCCTACCAAGGTAACGGTATTTACGGCCGAGAATATTAACCCTGACCCTAAGCTGAGCAACCTTTTTGTCTATAGCCCGGCTGGCGATCTCATCAGCCAGGGTGACGCAAAGGTATCTCTTTCTGACCCAAAGCAGATGTCAATTTCAATCAAGCCTGGTGGCAACGGTGTGTATATCGTACGGTGGATTACTGTCTCAGCACTTGATGGCGATCCGGATGAGGGCGCTTTTGTCTTCACGGTAAAGCCTGCCATCGTTGCAACACCTACTGCCACGAGTCATGGGAGCACTACAACAACGACGACATCAGGGACGAGTGGAATACCTCTCTGGGTACCTATTCTCGTGGGTATCGTTGCCCTGCTCATTGGATTGGGCGCTGGACTTGGTATCGGTCGGAGCACTGCCAGGCCGTCTGCCGTGGGTACTATGCGCCAGAGAGTAGCCGCGGAGGAGCAGCAGGATACTACACCTACTAAGCGTTCATAGGACATGGAGCGAAGATTTCAGACGAACAGGAGGTGAAGATGCATGCGCGTTAGACCTTTTTTCTGGTTGGTACTTGCCGCGTCCTGTATTGGTATCTTGATCTTCGCTGCCACCATTCAAGAGCATGTGCCTGCGGTTATGCAGGTACATATTGATCAGCAGCAGCCGGCGCCGGTAGGACTCACTACGGTAGAGCTGCACCTGGCAGATACTCAAGGTCTGCCAATTGAAGAAGCGAGGATTTTTTCAGGTGCCAACATGACCAATATGGATATGGTCGCGCAGCAGAGCGGTGTGAAATATTTGGGCCAGGGGAACTATGCGGCGCAGCTACCATTATACATGGCGGGTCCCTGGGCGATCAGCATCAGGGCAGAAGCGGAAGGGTTCGATGCGTTGCATCAAACGGTGCTCGTTCAGGTGCAATGAGTAAATTTTCTCTTTTTGCGCGACGCCTGCGGCGTCGCGCAAAAAGAGAAAAAAGAGTTTTTCGGGGGTTACCTGCCCCCCAGGCAGGGTCCCCCGAACCCCGGCAAAGGACTGCGTCCTCTGCACTCCTGCTTTATGAGCGGATCTCACTATAGCATTCTTGACGCCTTGTAACACCAGACGTATAGTTAAAAGGAGAAAATAACGAAATCAACAAAGCAAGCAAAAAGTGAGTTATAAGTGTGTTCAAGCTGGCTGGTTTGGTAGCTGTACAGTTTAGGCGCTGGCGGCTCTCTCTTTTTGAAAAAGTTATTCTCGCTAACAGTATCATGCTGATTGGTGAAGCGCTGGCAGGCTTGTGGATAACAAGCCACTTTATAGAAGCGCATCACTATCTTATTGATACTAGCTTTATTGTACTGGCAATTCTGCTTGGTCTACTGATCAATGTGCTCCTGCTCCGCGCAAGCTTTCGCCCGCTCTTCTCCCTGCTCTCCACCATCAGAGCGGTAAGCGCAGGAAAAACCGACGAGCGAGCTCGTATCAGCCAATCTGATGCAGAAATTAGTGAACTTGCACAGACTTTCAATGGCATGCTTGATCGACTGGAGGCCACGCGACGGGAGCAAGGGATGCTGATTCTACAGGCACAGGAAGAGGAGAGGCGCCGGCTGGCACTTGAGCTACACGACGAGAGTAGTCAAAATCTGACTGCGCTGCTTATTCATATTGAAATACTCAGCCAGAGTCTCCAGGCGCTGCCAGATACTACTATGGCAAACGATGCCAGGAAACAGTTGGAGGGAGAACTTCAGTACCTGGCAGGACTCTCCCAACATACACTGGAAAATATTCGCACGCTTGCACAAGAGCTTCGACCTGGCGTCCTCGATGATTTGGGGCTCCATGCTGCCTTCCGCTGGCTGGCCGAGGACGCCCGCCAGAGGCTACACCTGGACGTGGAACTACATATAAAAGCAGCTGAGGATACATCACGAAGATGTAAACAGCCCACCCTCTATGAAACGGCCCTTTTTCGCATTGCCCAGGAGAGCCTTACGAACGTGGCCCGTCACGCGCATGCAAAGCACGCCTGTATTTTACTTACGAAGGAGCAGGATAGCATCTGCTTGCAGGTTCGTGACGACGGCTGTGGCTTTGACCCCTCACAGCACCATTCAGGATTGGGCATCTTCGGTATGCGCGAACGGGCCAGCTTACTAGGAGGAACGGTAGAGATCCAGTCTCAGCCAGGGCAAGGAACGACGGTACAGGCAAGCTTGCCGCAGCCTATAGAAAATGAGGTAGTGCATGACTGAGACCTCCAGTACTACCTCGACTATTCGAGTCTTGCTCGCTGATGATCACGATATCTTACGGCAAGGACTCAAGCTGCTTTTGGGCATGCAGCCAGAGATGGAGATCGTAGGCGAAGCACGCACAGGCTTAGAGGCAGTGGAGATGGCGCACGAGCTTAAACCCGATGTCGTGGTCATGGATATTACTATGGCAGGTATGGATGGACTGGAGGCTTGCCAGTGCATACGCAGTCAAATATCTGAAACGCAGGTGCTTATGCTGACCATGCATGAGAGCGAGGAATATTTTCTGCAGGCACTGCGTATGGGA
>WNGR01004355.1_pt1 | contig 22380 bp, 18 predicted proteins | sample 5407581 | NCBI WGS metagenome assembly WNGR01 (sample SAMN13153383, study PRJNA577476) | soil metagenome | isolation source: 80 cm soil or saprolite under Garry oak tree replicate 2 | place: USA:California | collected 2016-06-15
AGTCCGATCAAAAGGTAATCATAAAAACCAAGGACCGTAAGGTTAAATAAAGTACGCAGCGGCGGTATGAATAACAATATCACGTAGGTGATAAACATGGTTAAAGCTAAGAGAACGATGCGTCTATCTCCACGTAGTGGATTACTCCCCACCCAGAATTTCGAGGGCGGCTCAACAAAGATAATCAGGATAATCCCGCAGAGCACCGTAAATGTCGTGAGCGCCGTTTGAGCCGCCATCCGCGCAACAGCTTCTACATGTTGTGCTTCTTGGGTATTCTGGCTCACTGGTGTCGCGAATCTGATCAGCTCTGTGACGAAATATTCTCCAATATAGACGAAAAGTCCCATTATACCTATGGTGAGCGAAGCTGGCAGCACAAACCTCCACAACGCATGCCACTTACTTGTGCCTTCCGTTGTTCCAGGATATGCCCATAACGCCAGCAAGAGTGCAGGAGTGCCAACGGTCAGGAACGTGAGGACCGACACCTGCTTGGCAGCAAAGGGAAATTCGCCAATTACCAGTATTTCAATGATCAGTATGGCGACCGCGAGAATACGCGCTAAGAATAGCTGAAAGATGTTCTGCATCCCATTGCGTATCCGCTGTCCCTCAAGAAACGCTGGCGGCAACGAGGAGAACGTATCCTTCAGCAGGACAATATCTGCGACGCTGCGTGTCGCTTGACTGCCACTTTGCATCGCAATACCCAGGTTCGCCTTCTTAAGCGAAAGCACATCATTGACCCCGTCCCCAATCATCGCGACATAATGACCTCGTTCTCGTAACACCTGGACCAGTTGCTCTTTTTGCTGTGGCGTTATACGCCCAAAAATCGTCGCTTCCTCGGCTGCCTGCGCGAACTGGGCAGGCTCCATCCCTGCCAGCTCTAGACCAGAGATGATGTTGATATTCCCACTCAATCCCACCTGTTTCGCCAGGGCAGCAACTGTCTGTGGATTATCACCTGAAATGACCTTGAATTGTATACCCGCCTGGGTAAACCGTTCTAACGTCTCTCGCGCTTCTGGGCGCAATTCATCGCGTAGGATTACCAGGCCGAGCGCAACAAGCCCATTGGGCAAGCGGGGCTTGTCGTCGTCATCGCGCAACGGTTCAAGCTCAGGAACAGCTGCAAACAGTAAGACACGTAATCCCTTTGCGGACTCTTCTTGCACCTTTAAATGCAACTGCTCATCTTCTGGGGAGGATAGCGCCGGCTGTAGTATCTCTACAGCGCCGAGAATATAAATACCCCGCATCGCTTCATCATCAAGAGCTACCCCACTCCATTTATGCACTGAGGAAAATGGTATCTCCTCTTTGACGTGGCGCCTTTGTCCCGGACATGCGGCTCCAATCGCCTTGCTGGTGGCATTGCCGGTAGTGCCACTGGCAACAAAGTCACCAAGCAAGCGCCGTAGTTCAGCCTCATCCTTCTCATGTAGAGGAAGCACGGCAGTGAGCTTCAGGGCATTCGTAGTCAACGTCCCGGTTTTATCCATACATAACACGTCGACATTGCTCAGTGATTCAATCGCATTCGCTTGTTGCACCAGCGCCCCTTTCCCCACAATACGTAATGCCCCCAGCGAATAGGCCACAGTAATCGCCAGTAGCAGGCCATTGGGCACAATACCGGTAATCACAACGGACCGTTGTACAAACTCTACAATCGTAATCGTATTGGACAACGTGCTGAGCGCCATTAAAAACTCTAGGAAGATCGCTACGAGTAAAATGATCCGGATGATCAGGCCGATTTCGCGCTGCAGCGGTGTGTAAATGCGACGAAACGCACGCGCTCCCGCGGCTAGACCATATGCGACACTCTGTGTGCCGACCTTTTCAGCCTGGTAGTACGCGCTCCCGTTGACACAAAAACTACCCGAATAGAGGTGATCCCCTGGCCGCTTTTCTATGAGATTGGACTCACCCGTCAACAACGACTCGTCGACGTCAAGCCGATTAGTAGAAAGAACTGGCCCATCAACGACAATTTGATCGCCTGGACGCACCAGGAGTATATCGCCCATGACGATATCACCAGGGTCGACAGACCGCTCCTTCCCCGAGCGGATCACAGTCGTACTCGGCCTGGTAAGCACCGCGATCCGGTCAAGTGTCCGCTTCGCTCGCACTTCCTGGATCACGCTCACTGTGACATTCAACGACACGACGCCGACAGAGATGAGGGCATCGCTGATTTTTCCCAGCAATGCCAGGGCGATCCCAAGCGTATACAACAGATTATTAATCGGGTTAAAGATATTCTCTCGCGCAATCTGAACATAAGAACGGCTGGTCTTCACCGGCATAGTATTGCCAAGGCCCTGCGCGCGTCGTACAGCTACCTCATCCTCGGAAAGACCCTGCGAAGTCAATGCTGGTACCTGTGCCAGCTGCTGGGGCTGCATCTTCATTCCTGGCGTTCTTCCCCTCTTAAGCTCATTCATTACATAATTTTCTTGTCATTCTAGTGTATCATCTACCACTCAGCCATCCAAGTAACTGTGTCCCACTTTACACCTCTGCCAGCGTCCTTATAATAGAAGATATTGCTTAAGACAACATGCGCAACTTTGAAATATTTTGGTATACGTCAACCGGAATATTCTCGTCCAAAAAGAAGTTGTATCCTGTATAGGTTATCATTCGTATATATAGGCATACAGGGCATCGATAATCTCGACGAAGCTCATCTTGTAGTGCGACCTGTTATTCAAAAGGGAGCATTTCTCTTATGACAGAACATGTTTATGCAACTGATAACGCGGATTTTGAACATCTGCAGTCACTAGGTTTTTCTGACATCGAGGCCAGCCGGCTTGTCTATATGAAAAACCATGTCGATGATGAAGTCGAATATCGTGAAATGCTTGAAGAGAAGCGTCGTCTCAATTTTATTCGTTGGCTGATCGAGCATAATCGCTTGAGCAATTAGGCTTCATCATTGTAACCGGTATTCTAACTACTATCAGAGTATAGAAGCACCCTGGCCATTGTATGCCCTCGTTTACTAGATAGGCGACATTGTAGTCGCTCTGCCGGTTTGCCCCTGAGTTTGATAGCCACGTCTCCTCTCTCCAAGAAATATATAACTCTACGTTATGCCCAACTTTATCCGCGCCAATCTTAAACTGGAGAGACCTCATGCAACATCCAATAGCCCGTGCCTGCTGCCTGATCTTCTTTGCTATCAGTTCGCTGCTGACCCTCGTCTCAACAACTCCTATCAGCGCCAATAATCCCAAATCATACACCGGCCAACACGCCTTGCAGGATTTCCCAACCGTTGATCCCAATTATATTTATGACCAGCTCTTCTTCATAGCCACCAGCTTTCAACACCGTGAAGCGGGCTACGATAACAACTTACCGGTCAATGAGAATGGGCATGATGAATTTGCCGCCTACTGGTCTCAGGAAATCTCGCAGAATGTAGCAGGCTTTGGCCCCCAGGTGCGGCGCGATGCATTCCCTGTAGCAGGCTGGCAGGGGCGACCCGCCGTCGTTCCCGCCTTCAACGTAGAGGTCACCATTCCGGGCGTGACACACCCTGAACAGGTAGTTGTCATTGGTTGCCATTATGATGGAGAGGCCATCTCCACCCAATCGGCCAACGACGATGCCAGTGGCTGCGCTATCGAGCTAGGCGTTGCCAGGGCTATGGGCATATACTGGCGCAGTCACCATACCTATCCCGCACGCACGCTGCGTTTCGTCATCTTCGACGCCGAGGAACAGGGGCTATACGGCTCGTTCCACTACTTGAACAATACCGTCAATGGCGATGTCAACAACATCGTGGCAATGTTTAATGAAGAGCAGAATGGCATCGCATACCCCCTGCGCTACCTTGGCAAAATGTCCAATCCGCTGTTGCCCTTTTACGTTGATATGTCTCCATTGAGCAATAGTCGATTGTATCCAAACCAGGACAAACTCACACACCAACAACAAGCCAGCATCACCCAATTCCACGCTTTGATGCAGCAAGCCGTCACCCCGGCATTTCAGCAGTTTCAAGCAATGGGATATCAAACCCTTACCTATCACGGCGATAACAACCAGGATGTCACTCAACCCGTTTTCGCCACAAATCAGCTCAACAACCTGCACCTTGAAGATGACACGTTAGGAGGTAGCGACCAGATACCTTTTACCCTCGCAGGACTTCCCTGCGCTACCTTCGCAGGCAACTCGACCTATTACGATAACAACCCGCCGCCCTGGTCGTATCCATTTGATCAAAAAGAGGATACCATCCAACTGATGAATACATTCGCCAGCGGCAGTTCTAAGAAAGCTGAGGCCCTTGTCTTAGCCCTGGCCCTTCCCGGCATGCTAACGACCTGGATGCTCAATCAGCCCGCTATCCTTGGTCTGGCCACCGCCAAGAACCCCATCGCGACGATCAGCGATATCGGGCAAACAGTCGTCAATCAGAACGTCTCCCTGAACGCTGCTGCCTCCTACGATCTCAACAACAGTCCGCCGAGCTACGCCTGGGACTTTGGAGACGGATCTACAGCCGCCGGCATCACCGTCAACCACACATACACGAAGGCTGGCACCTATACCCTCACCTTAACCGCTCGTTCAGCAACGGGCACACGTCGTATCAGCAAAGTGCTCACTGTCGTTCCACAATCAACCGTCTATGACAATCCCTACGCGGGTTCTACGCAGGATGGAATGCCACCTCCCAACCCGGCAGTCATCCTTCCCACGCCCAATGACGCCCCAGCGCGCCAGGTAATCCCAATTGCTACCGCAACGACAACTTCTCCCTCAAACGGAACGTATCCGAGTCTGTTGTTTGGTCTTGTAGCCTTAGCAATAGGTATTGTGATAGTATTCTTTGTAGTCCTGCTGATTGTCAGAAGAAGGAAGAGAGCGTAAATAAAATGGCAAAACCAATCTATGTAATTGGACATAAGAATTCGGACCTGGACTCCGTGGCCTCAGCCTATGCATATGCGCGCCTGCTACAATTACAGGGTGAAGAAGAGGCCATTGCCGCACGCAATGGAGAACTCAAACCAGAGGTGAGCTTTGTGCTCGAGCGCTACCAGGTCGACCCACCAGAAGCTATCGATGATGTCTATCTCCAGGTACGCGATGTCATGCGCCGTGGCGTCACCTGCGCATACCTCGACCAATCTCTTTTAGAGGCCGGCCAACTGTTGCAAGAACAAAATCGGCGTTCAATGCCTGTCGTTGACGCGGAAAACAAAGTACATGGCATTATCGCCACCGAGGATTTCGCCAAACTCTTTTTTAATGACCTTGATCCACGCTCTGTGAACCGGGTACCACTGAAACGAGATAACCTGGTGCGAGTTCTCAGGGGACGCGTCCTGGTAGAAGGGCGCCGCACGCTGGGCAATCGCGTCCTGGTAGCAGCAATGCAGGCCGAAACAATGGTGGATTATGTCGAACCGGGCTGCATCGTCGTTCTGGGTGATCGCGAGGACGCCCAGATCAAAGCAATCGAAAGCGGTGCGGCTGCCCTGGTCGTCACCGGTGATCTACTGGTTTCGGCGCGCACGCTAGCAGCGGCAAAAAAACACGGCGTCATGGTCATTAGCACAGCTCACCACACCTTCACCGCGGTGCGCCTGATTAACCTGAGCGCGAGCGTCCAGGACATCATGAACAGCGAGTTCGATTACTGCCGACCAGAAGATCCGATGAGCGAAGTACAACGCACACTGGCACGTCGCCGCTCCATGCCTGTGCTTGACGGTGATGGCGCACTGGTCGGGTACCTTTCACGAACCGATATCCTCAATGCCCGACCCAAAAGGGTCGTGCTGGTAGATCATAACGAGCAATCACAGGCGGTGGATGGCATCGAAGAGGCCGAGCTCCTCGGCATTATCGACCATCACCGCATCGCCGATGTCCATACAAACAAGCCTATAATGTTTCGTGCTGACCCCGTCGGCTGTACAGGCACCATCATCGCTGGCCTCTACTACGAAGCTGGCATCGCCATTCCCCGCGAGGTAGCGGGCCTGTTGCTGGCAGGTCTGCTCTACGATACGCTCATCCTGCGCTCTCCCACCTGCACTCCCAAAGACGAACGCTTTGCAGCCGAACTGGCACAGATCGCTGGTGAAGAGATCGAGCCGTATGGTCAGGAGATCTTTGCTGCCGCCGCTGCCGATATCAGCGGGCGCTCCGCTGAAGCCTTGATTACAGCGGACTTCAAAGAATTCACAGTTGGTGACACAAAGTTCGCCATTGGGACGGTTGAGACAGCCAGCCCGGCAGCAATCGAGCACAGGACGCCCGAGCTACTTTCGACCATGCAGCGCCTCTCCAACGAGCACGGCTATGCCTCATTGCTCTTTATGCTGGTTGATATCATCAATTTGGAGTGCCGCCTCTTGATCTGGGGTGGAGAACACGCTGTGGCAGAAGTATTGGGCGTTCCACTGGATGCCGATGGACATAGCGTCATCGTGGAGGGGCTTGTCTCGCGCAAGAAACAGCTCGTGCCATTACTTGCCCGCTTCCAGGCCACCATGTCCGGCAAAACAGGAGGGTTGTAAGTTACTTCAATTTATCACACCTGTTCCGTAAAATAGTGCATCCCACACGCACCTCACCCTTTACAGAAGTGATTTTTGTTACCTAACAATACTTGTCAGAAGTGATTTTTGTTACCTACAATACTTGTCAGAGGACAAACACTATGTTAAACTAGAGTTCGACTCGAACACCCCTACCTACAGAGGATAGTGTACTTGTTGTCTCTACTTGGTTTTCTCAAGATACCAGTGTAAGTGGCGGTCAAAGCTGATACGCTTATCTTATTTTGTGCCTAAAAGGAGGGCAATTTCTATCGTGGACAATAGCCTTTATATTTGGGTTCCTATCATCGTAGGACTCCTCGCGGTGCTATTCGCGGCATATCTCGCGAACTATGTCTTACGCAAAGATACTGGCACGCCAGCCATGCAGAAAGTAGCGGATGCTATTTTTAAAGGAGCAATGGCCTTCCTCAATGTTCAGTATCGCACAATCGCAGCTCTCGCTGTTGTTGCAGCAATCGTCGTTGCCTTAGTATTGTATCTAATTCCATCGTATGGCGAGGTAACTAAGTTTAGCCTGGCCTGGCATACAGCTGTCGCCTTTTTGATCGGTGCGGCCTGCTCTGGAGTTTCCGGCTTCATCGGCATGTACGTCGCCGTGAAATCAAACAGCCGTACCGCAAGCGCCGCTACGCGGAGCCTTGGTGAAGCCCTGATGGTCTCGCTACGTGGCGGAGCCGTCTCAGGGTTCCTGGTGGTTTCACTCTCCCTGCTGGGCGTCACAGGCGTCTTCATCGCCTTTGGCGGTCTGACAAACCCGGCTCTGGCGCCTACCCTCATCGTAGGCTTTGGCTTTGGTGCCAGCTTCGTGGCCCTCTTCGCACAGCTTGGCGGTGGTATCTACACCAAGGCCGCTGACGTAGGCGCTGACCTGGTGGGTAAAGTTGAAGCCGGCATTCCTGAAGATGATCCGCGCAACCCCGCTGTAATTGCCGACCTCGTCGGCGACAACGTCGGCGACTGCGCAGGCCGTGGTGCCGACCTCTTTGAGTCAACCGCCGCTGAAAACATCGGTGCAATGATCCTCGGCGTTGCACTCTACGCGGCTACCAACAACATCGGCTGGATTCTCTTCCCGCTCGTAGTACGTGCTTTCGGCTTGATCGCTTCTATGTTTGGCCTACTCTGGGTTCGCCCCTCCGTCGTCATCGAGCCAGATAAAGCCGCCGGTAAAGATCCAGGCGAAATCGCCATGAAACAGCTCAACATCGGCTACTTCATTACGTGCGGTCTCTCCATTATCGGCGTTTTCATAGTCAGCTACCTCCTGCTGAATGGAAATAACATCACAACAAACAACGGCATAGCTCCATGGGTCTGGTTTGGCCTGGCAGGTACCGTCGGTATTCTCCTGAGCATTGCCTTTGTATTCATCACCCAGTACTATACCGCTGGCACATGGCGCCCGGTACGTGAGATTGCTGCTGCAACCTTGACTGGACCTGCCACGACCATCATCACCGGTGTCGCTGTTGGCTTCGAATGCGTTGCCCTGCCGGTATTGGCAATCAGTGTCGCCTTGTTCCTCTCGTTCTTCCTGGGTAGCCAGGTAACTATTCACGCGTCGAACATTCCGCAGGTCATCAACCCCGGTGGTATCTTTGGTACTGCTGTCGCCACCATGGGTATGCTCATGAGTTGCGCCTACATTCTCGCCATGGACACCTTCGGTCCCATCACCGACAATGCCGGTGGTATCACCGAGATGGGGGGCGGAGCTGAGCAAGTGCGCGATATTACCGATGCACTTGACGGCGTAGGTAACACCACTAAGGCTCTGACAAAGGGTTATGGTATCGGTTCTGCTGCATTGGCCGCCTTCCTGCTCTTCAGTGCTTACCTGGATGTCCTCTACTCCTTCAAGTGCCAACAAATTCCAGGCCTCTGTAACACGGTGGCATCCAGGGCTGCTGCAGAAATAGTCTACCGTGTTGATCTGGCTAACATCCTCGTCTTCATCGCGGCACTGATCGGCCTTACCCTGATCTTCTTCTTTAGCTCTCTGGCAATTCGCGCCGTTGGTGCGGCTGCCAAGCGTATGATCGAAGAGGTACGCCGCCAGTTCAAAGAGAATCCCAAGATTATGGCGGAAAAGGTCGAAGACCGTGTAGAACCCGACTATGCCCGTTGCGTAGACATCAGTACCCGTGGCGCCTTACGCGCTATGGTCCTCCCTGGTATTGTTGCCGTGTTCACCCCAATCGCCGTCGGTGTCATCCTTGGCCCTCAGGCTGAGGCTGGTACGCTGATGGTCGGTACCATGGGCGGTATCGTCATGGCCCTCTTCCTCAACAACGGTGGCGGCGCATGGGACAATGCGAAGAAATACATCGAAGCTGGCTACCTGCGCGTCAACGAAGTCGGTGAGATGGTCGATCGCCTTGACCTGAAAGGTACTGTCCTGGGTAAGAAGAGTGATGCGCACAAGGCTAGCGTCGTTGGCGACACAGTCGGCGATCCCTTCAAGGATACCGCTGGCCCATCGCTGCACGTTCTCATTAAGTTGCTTAGCACGATCACCCTGGTGCTGGCCCCACTGTACGTGTTCCTGCACCCATAGTTCGTCTAGCCTTTCACAGAGTTGAAAAAGGCACGTAGCGCGTCACCTGTGCTGCGTGCCTTTTCCTGCCCCTTGTGCCTCCGTACTTTGCCAAAGCACGCTTATTTTGTACACATGTGCTATTCTTAGGCATGGTTCAAATGCACTTGACAGTTCCTCATCAACAGAAAGGTCCAGCCCTGTCATGCTGAGCACATTCGCTACGCTCAGTGTAAACTCCGCGAAGCATCTCGCTGCCGATCGCGACAGACCCTTCGCTTCGCTCAGAGCTTGCCCTGAACGAAGTGAATGGGGTGACACGGTGTGACTGTTCAAACTGTCAAGGACTCTTCTTCACCATTGAACCTTGCCTTAGCTCGTTAATTCAAAACGTGAATGCTTGTTTATAATCTTTTGAGGATTGAATATGATAGGTTCATTTTCTATACATAGGAGCAGTTTCATATCCTGGAAGTATCTCATCGCTCCCCTGCTCTGTATCCTGCTGGCTGGATGCACTATCAGCCTCCCGCAACCAGGCAATATATCAGGATCATGCCAGGGAAACTGTACAACCGGTCCTGGTGTGCAAGGTGTCCAGGTATATGTTGAGCCGGATGCAGGAGAACATCCGATAACTGATGCCATTAACGCTGCGCAGAAGTCCATCTGGTTAGAAATCTACATTTTAACTGACCGCAATGTTATCCGCGCCTTGGAAGAAGCGGTGAACAGAGGGGTAGACGTGCGTGTCATGCTAGAGCCACATCCCTTTGGTGGTGGAGGCTCGCCAGCGCGCACAATGGATCAATTGAGAGCCGCGGGAGCCAAAGTTCAGGAGAGCAACCCAGGTTTTGCTTTAACACATGAAAAAGGCATGATCATCGATAACTCCACCGCCTATATCATGACATCGAATTTTTCTCGCTCTGCCCTTGGCGGGTACAGCGGCAGTAACGGCTACAACAACCGCGAATATGGTATTGTGGACACCAATCCACAAGATGTTCAGGCGGTCGCCGCTATTTTTCAGGCTGACTGGAATCGCACGACAGCACAATTCAATGATCCTAACCTCGTTGTCAGTCCAATCAATGCGCGCAATACCTTTATCGCCTTGCTCAATAGTGCCCATAGCACGCTGTTTGTCGAGTGCGAAGAGATGAATGATAGCGCTATTGAGCAAGCGCTTATTTACGCAGCGCAGCACAGCGTCCAGGTACAGGTGATTCTGCCCATGCCCAGTGGCTCTTCAGGAGATAGCAACAGCCAGGGAATCAATGCCATCAAACAGGGGAGTGTCCAGGTACGAGAAGATCCGCATCTCTATATGCATGCAAAAATGATGCTGGTAGACGGGCAGAAAGCCTTCGTCGGCTCTGAGAACATCTCTACCCAATCTCTCGACCAGAACCGCGAGCTGGGTATTATCGTCGCCGATCAAGGCGTCCTGCACACACTTCAGCAAACGTTTCAAGAAGACTGGACCAATTCAACCAGTGTGTAACTGCCACCAGGTGTACATCAAACGCTGCGCATGATAACATACAGATAAAAATGGAGGAATTCTTACAGATGGTTACTGAGATCGCAATTTTTACAGCCGTTGCAGGAAAAGATGAGGAATTAGGACAAGCGATTTTGCGCGGCCTCGATGTGATACGCCAGCACCCGGAGTGCATCTCGTCACGAGTAGAACGTTGCATCGAAAAACGCGGGCAGTATATACTCATTAATATATGGACATCGCTGGAAGCCCATACTAAAGATTTCAGAGGAGGCCCACTCTTTCCTCAGTGGCGCAGTCATATCAACGGCCTATTTGAGGCAAACCCGGTTATCTTCCATTTTGAACCATTTTGAAAAGCCGATTTTTTGCATGATTAACGGACCTGAGAAACACACAGGAGTTTGTAAGTGGAAGTAGATCAAAATATCAATCAAGGCGATTTAGAAAGCGAAACGGCAGAATCTCCCTCCCTTGATAAGACAGGACACAGCGAGGCAGAAGAACTCGAAGCCCACGTCGCTCAACTACGTCACCAGATTGAAGAGGCAAACTACCAATATTATGTCCTGGACAATCCTACTCTCACCGATGCAGAGTATGACCAGCTCATGATAGAGCTACTGCGTATTGAGCAAGAACATCCCGAGCTGCAAACGCCCGATTCGCCTACACAGCGTGTTGGTGCAGGGCCAGTACAGGAAGTAGCCCAGCACCGGCACCCCGTCCCAATGCTCAGCCTGGCCAATGCGCGCAACGAAGCAGAGCTGTTGGCCTGGCACAAACGCGCGCTCAATATTTTACCCAATGCTACATTTGAATACGTTTGCGAATTGAAAATCGATGGGCTGGCAATGGCCTTGACCTATGAGCAAGGTAAATTGACCGTGGGAGCCACGCGCGGCGATGGCCTGCTCGGTGAAGACTGGACGCCAAATATACGCACAATTCGCACGATCCCACAGAAGCTGCGCGGAGAAATTATACCGGAGAAAGTCGAGGTACGCGGCGAAATTTACCTGTCTACAAAGGGTTTTGAGCAGCTGAACGCGCAGATGAAAGACGACAAACTCTTCGCCAATCCGCGCAATGCCGCCGCCGGCTCGCTAAGACAGAAAGACGCCCGAATTACGGCCACGCGCCCCCTCGATTTCTTTGGCTACCAGATAGGCTATATGCAAGGAATGGATTTCCACTCGCAGTGGGAAGCATTACAACTGATCCGCGACTGGGGCTTTCCCGTCAACCCATATATTCATCTAGCAACATCTTTAGATGAAGTGATGGATTATTGCAAAAAGTGGGAGAAGGAGCGCTTCAATCTTCCCTACGAGATCGACGGAGTGGTCATTAAAATCAATGACCTTGCCCAGCAGCAAGAACTGGGCACCGTAGCACGAGATCCCCGCTGGGCTATAGCCTTCAAGTATCCTCCCATACAGGTAGCAACAAAACTCCTCGATATTCGCGTCAACATCGGGCGCACCGGTTCAGTCAATCCCTGGGCTGCTCTGGAACCGGTCAATATTCGCGGGGTCACAGTGTCCCGCGCCGCGCTGCATAATGAAGGGGACATCCAGCGCAAAGACCTGCGCATTGGCGACTGGGTTCTCGTGCAGCGGGCAGGCGAGGTCATTCCACAGGTGGTTAAACCCGTGATAGAACGGCGCACCGGTCAAGAGGAAGTGTATCACCTGCCTGAACGCTGCCCATTGTGCGATACCCCTATCTTACGCGTTCCAGATCAGGCGATGGCCTATTGCCCAAACGAAGAGTGTCCAGCACGCAATCTTGAAGGCATCATTCACTTTGTCTCGCGGGGAGCAATGGATATTGACACTATTGGCGAGAAAATGTGTGAACAACTGGTCAGCGCGGGATATGTCAAGAATGTTGCAGACTTTTATACGTTGACCCGCGAACAATTGCTGACTTTGGAGGGTGTCAAAGATAGAAGCGCGGATAAGATGATAGCTGCCATCGAGGCCAGTAAACATCGCTCCTTCTGGCGCCTTCTCTTCGGACTGAACATTCGTTATATGGGCGAGAAGACAGCCCAAATTATCGCCAACGCCTTTGGGAATATCGACACTCTGCTGGCCGCCAGCGAAGCTGAAATTGGAGAGGTTCCCGGCATTGGCCCGGTCATAGGGCAAAGCGTCTATAGCTGGCTGCAGGTCGAGAAGAATCGCGTGCTGATAGAACGCCTGCGCCAGGCCGGAGTGAATATGCAAGCAGAGCAGCAGGAGGCAGCTACTGGGCCATTGGCAGGGCAGACTTTTTTGCTCACCGGGCGCCTGCAAAGCATGACACGTCCCGCCGCCGAAGAAGCCATCGTCAAGCTAGGAGGTACCATTGCCTCGGGTGTCAGCAAGTCGCTCAATCACCTCATCGTCGGAGAGGATGCCGGCTCTAAGCTCACAAAAGCCCAGAAGGCCGGCGTACCTATTCACGACGAGCAATGGTTGCTCGATTTATTCAAGGAGCATCAGATCAAAGCGTAAAAGAGCATAAACGATCCAGGTGTGTGGGAACTTTCCTGCGGCTGCGGGTTTTGCATCATCGAAAGTGTGCATGAACCCACAAAACGGAGGCTGAATTGTCAAGGGCGAGGCAGCGACTCCTACTTAAAAGACCCTCGTACCGGACAGACCGTCATCACCTCCATCTGGAAGCGAGAGCGGTGCTAATTCCCCAGCATTTTCTCCATACAAAGTAAAAACCATTGGCAAATCCGCCAAAAAGCACAACGAAGAGCATCAATTTCACGGAAGACACAATGTGCAACGATGCCTGTATGACTTTTGGGACATCAACGAAGATATCCCAAGAATTGAGTCGTTGCACTCTCCCCAGAACTATCCCAAAACCGATGCAAAAATTGACGACGATGAGACAAACAGCCAGCACCACTTGTTTCTTTCGCCAGTGAGAACGGACAAGCAGTTTCTCTAATAGGTACAGCGCAAGCAGAAAACTACTCACACCAAGCATTTCGTATAGGAGATATTGTAAAGCTAAAGCGATTTTGCCAGAGGAATGTACGCTATGCCATTGTTCCGGTAGATACCGCAAATCTGTCAATGTATAGAGGGTGTTTGGTAAAAAGAAGAACCAGAGAAGCGCAAAAGCGAGTTGAAGAAATTTTTGCCGAGTTTTCACCATGAGCCAGCCAAAGAGGAGGGGAGTGAGGGCCAAAAAGCTATTCAACCCTATCATGGACATATTATCAAGAAGCACGTTCATGACGCCAGCCTCCAATGGTTGCCTTGGTATTCTCTCGCTGCCAAACCTTCAGGTATATACGTATTATACTTTTGGGAATAGATGAGTTTATCGGTGGGCTTTACCCACATTCGCCTCTGTGGGACCGAATACCATCAGCAAGGTCAGATAAAGCTCATCGGCCACGACAGCTTACGTAGCGCTACCCCTACATAGCAGAAAAGCCCGCAAGCTATGTCTGGACTGGGTTTAGCGCCTTCTCGCTGCACATCGTTACACTGGCATCACGATAATGATTGTTGACGGGACGACGTTATGTTATTGACGTAGAACATGATTCCTCATCGTTCTATCCGCCCGACCTTTTCAGCTGGGAGTGCTCAACAAGAGTTTTCAGACCCGCATCCACTACGTGCGTCTGATGCAATCTTGCAATGTGCTCTTCCTCGATCTCAGTTTCCAGCACGGACTGATCTTGGCCGCTCAAGGGCACGCACTTAGCTGTACCCATTGGACGTCCGATAGCCAGGATTTCGCCATTTGCGCTGTGCCAAATGTGGATCTTAACCTTCGCCATAGAAACACTGCCTCCCGGGTTTGGGGATCAGAACTCCTCGACAATTTCAAGGATGTCGACTGCACACGAATTGAACGGGGAGTGATTTTGTACGTACACCTTCCTGGCAACCGTGTCATCGACATGGCGGAAGGTCTCACCCTGTGTGATGCTGATGTGTCCTGTCTCTGGTGCCGGAAGAGTAACAAGCCCCGCCCCCAGCACCACAGGTCCCGCATACACGACTGCGCTGTAATTCACTGCTTGGTTGTCGGAATACCCGTGTCTATACACTGAAGCGCTGGCGCTCGGTGCGATGTAGTCAAACCTGTAAGCTAGGCTCGCTGCCATATAGCCTCCATTTACTGCACATGTAGCTGGCCAAATGCCCAGACTGTCTATATAAGTGTCGTATGAGTATTATCATATATTTGCACAAGCTGTCAAGATCAAGAGCGGCCCTGGGTGTATCAAAAAGCTGTAGGCAAACAAGCAAGAAAGGAGTATCCTGGGGTACGATAAGGATTCTCCTGAAAATGGATAAAATCGCAGTAAAGCGCGCAATTGGGCTTCACAAGCCTTCTCTTTCTTAACGTACAGAAAGCAGGTTTAGATACGCTGGCCCCATACAGAGCTTACTCCCAACACAGCACTAACTTATACCCAATGTACGACAAGATATGGCTCATGGCCACATTTGGTGAAGCCGTTTAATTGATGGGCTTTGTGTAGGTTCCAACGGAAGCGCGTATCCGAACTGAGCTTGAAAGAGAGATTTTTGCTGGGAGTAAGCGCGAAATATTCTAATGGAAACGCGAATAAAGTACAAGATTCTAGTGGAAACGCGAATAAAGTCTTTTTCAAGATCTTTTTCAAGAAGCCTCTTCCTGCCATTTCCCTGTGTATGGAGCAAGGAGTGCATTAATGCGGGGGGAGTGCCTCAATTGTTTTTGCGTTAGCCTTACGATTTGGCGAATCCGCCTCAATGTGACAGGTTCTCCCTGTGACACGAGCACATTGATGGCAGTTTGCACCTGTTGAACTTTTGCTTCCTCATCTAAACGGGGAGAGAGGCCACGCTCAGATCGGTTCTTCTGATACTCCTGGAACAAAGCTCGAATGCGAGGGTACTTCATGACCATATACGAATAGGACAAATCTACCATGTCACAGACGTGTTGCAGAACAATTGGTTCTCCACGAGCTTCTAACTGTTTCAGCGTGCGTTCGACCTGCTTGACGAGTTCCTCTTCCCGCTTTAGGTCCACCTGGAATATTTCCTGTCTCCGTTCCTTCTCACATCTGGTGAGGAGTTTTTTGACACGAGGATACTGTTTTAAACGACTTCCAGTCATACCCAAGAGGTCTCCAATGTTTCCTGGCAGGATTGGTTTGCCCCTGGCTTTCAATTGGCGGATGGCTGCTTTCACCTGATCCAGGAGTTGTTCCTCGCTGGGAGGCGCGACGAGATCTCCTAGAGACTGCTCATCAAAGATCTCACACAGTGAGTATCCCAGAACAGCAGCATACTGCAGGTAGTCGCCCAAGTTGGCTTGTCTGAACCTGCTGACATAATCGATATCGCGGACGACAGAGCGATCTCGAGCCAAAAGATGCGCGACCTCCGGTATCCAGAGATCCCGTCGTTGTCGGAGCAACTGAAACCGTCGGCCGATGAGCTTTGCTTGCTCTTTCTCCAGAGGTCTTGGACTTGGGGTGAGGAGCATTTTCAGGTCGTTCGTGTACCTGTCTGTCGGTTCTACGTCATCATCGCTGAGACGAGAGGGTTCGCAGGTTCTCAGGTCTCCCTGGCAGGTAGGGCACCTGGTGAGTTGAGGGAGACATCTCAAGAGAGGAAGAGGTGATCGGCAGTGTCCACACTGATCGAGGAAGCGTACGCCATGCTCAATGCATCCGGGGAGCACAAGAAAGCGCCAGAGCAAGGAGTAGGAAGCCGGGGCGTGCTCGGCTAAACAGATCGGACAGTAGCGTAAGGAGGGAGCGAGGCTCCCCGCCAGAAAGTTGTGGCAAGAATTTGGATTCATGGCACATCCAAAGTGTTGGACGAGGTGGAAGAAGGTCATGTCAAGCCAGCGCTCTTCTGGATGGCCTGTGATTTGGACAAGACCTGAGTAGAGAGGAGCAGGGTAATCAGGACTCCTTTTCAGGTTGTAAAGGCGCATTCCGCCTGCGAGTGCTCCTAGTTCATTGAGTGACTGGAGTCCATTGGCTTCGGCCAGGCGTGTGATGTAGCTGGTCATGGATTCGAGCGGTTGAGGACGCGGGTGCAGCGGTAACACTTTCCAGATTGCTTGCTTTTGGTCATCCCACGCTTCTGTTTCCATACACAGCTTACCTCTTTTCTCTTTGACGGATGAGATCGAGGAAGTCGGTGACCTGTTCCGTTTGAATATCTTTCCAGGTGGCTTCCAAGATAGATTGTTCCAAACATGGTCGGTTTTCCTCAATGGCTCGACGGCAGCCGTCTCGGATCAGAATCATGATGTCTCGTAAGATACCTCCTGTCCATTGTTCAATCAGTGCAGCAGGCCCAGAACTGCCCTCGATCTCACGCCGACAGAGATGTGAGTCCTGGCTGAACGGGAGAAACACTTCAATCGTGGCAAGCAGGTCATCCAGGCGGGTGCCGGTATATTGCTTGAGCTGGAAAAAGTCATTCCAGCGCCCTTTGATTTCCGCATCTCCTTCCGTCCAGGTAATGGGATGTGTCGCGGCACAGATCATGGGGATGCCACGGGTCATGTTTGACACCTCTAAGACCCGGCGCTTCAACTCAGGACGCTTAATGTGCTGGACCTCATCAATCACAATGAGTTCGACGCCACATTTCTGAAAATACAGCACGAGTTTCATGAGGAGAATTTCTTCGTTGTCGCTCTTGACGTAGGTCTGCCCGCATTCCAGCAGCATGCGCCACAAGAGCGGCCTTGCCGTGTTCTGGCTGACAGGAGCCTGGATGCCAATGATCGGGACACGATTGCGCTCCTCTTCGACGGTCGGCAGGTGGTGGAAGATGAGCCAGTCCAGGTAGGTCGTTTTGCCCATGCCTGACTCTCCCCCGAGCAAAAAATTGCGCGTTTGTCCAAGTGACCGGTAGCCTCTTACCTTCGCAATCTTGTCATCGAGCTTGCGTAGATCAGCCGTCATGAAAAAGAGAAAGGAGTTGAGCCAGAGCAGCCGTTCCTCTTTAGAGAGCCTCGCGAACTGCTGAGCGAACTGGTCACGAATCGCACGTACTCCCAGGTTTTTGAGCACGCTCTTAGGAATGTTCAGTGGTTGTTTGACCAGGGTCATTTCCATGCGTCGTCGTGCATTGGAGATGTGGGCAGATTGCTGTAATTCCAGTAAGTTGTTGCCACTCATCCCTGTCAGTTGTTCTTCCAGCAAACGATCAATACGTTGCCATTCTGCTTGCCATGTTCGCAAATCTGCAAGGCGGTGGCTGACATCGAGTGACTCATCAAGTGGCGGTGTTATCTGTGATCCCTCCTTACCCGTGTAGGAAGCGAAGCACACGTTCGGTCTCTTCATCAAGCGCCGATGAGGGCACATGTGAAGTTGGCTGCACTAGACTTTCCTTGATGAGCTTTTCCGATGGTTTGGGTCTGGTACGCTGTGCTGCTTTCTTTTCTTGTGCCCGAAGGCGTCCTAGCGCTTTGAGATCAGTAACGAGTGCCAGCTCTTCTGGTGTCTTGCCTTCGTTTTCGTGATCTGAAGATCCCACAAGGCGTTTCGCTGTCTTCCATTCAGCCAGGCTGAGGTGGAGGTAGCTCCCATCTGCTTGTTGCAATTCTCGTGCATACCCGTCTCCGATCCACTCGCCATTGCGAAACAGGGCAATGCGACTGATATCAACCGGATCGTAGCGGAAATTGTACGCAACAGCGCGTCCAGTACGGTCAACGCGTTCGATCCCCCCAAGCTCAGCCGACCAGTAGTTCAGGCCAAAAGCAGGGATGCCCGTGCTTCTCACCTGGCGCGTTTGCGGATGCATGCGCATGAACAGGCGGTCCATCGCAGGGGTGAAGGGTGGCGGGACTGGGAAGCCGGAAGATTGGATGCCCTCGCTCCATTTCTGGTGAGGAGTCAGGCCACTCAGTTCTCGATGCGGGGTGTGCTGGTACTTGAGAATGAACTGGTGAAGGAGGCGATTCATATCCGGATAGAGCAGGCAGGCATTGTTTGCCGCCCTACGAATCTCTTTCGGATCGGATGACTGAATGGCTCCGGCTAGCAACTCCTTCATCTGTCCAGAGAAGTTCTTGAAGAGCCGCTCAATGATCGCGCCGTACCTTCCCTTGTACGGCGGGCGAAACACGAGATCGATAGCGTTGTAGGTTCCGTTGCGCGAGAGCACCCGTGCCAGATTCTCCAAGCTGTGAGAATGGTGTGCCCAGGCATTGTCCAGAAACAGTTGCAATGGGATACCATAACAGGCCCATTCCTGCTCTAGTCCGAGGTCAAGATGTGACGTTTTTTCCCAGATCGCCTGCTTGAGGGCCTGTTGGATGGACTCAATGCAGGGATCTTCGTAGAGCAGCGCCATGCCTAAGATACTGCGTGAATACGCATCGATCAAGAGCGTCAGCCACAAACGCGAAGGCTTCTGTCTTGTTGCTTCATCAACGATCCAGGCATCCAGGAGCCAGTGGTCAGCAAACACATACTGAAGGGGGAACTGTGCATGATGCACGAAGGTGTCAAATACCAGGTGAAATTGTTCCCACATCCCCTTCCCAAGCCGTTGTGTGATCATGGTCTCACCCTGATCCGGTTGTGCCTCAATGTACTTGGCATAGGCGTAGAACCAAGCGGGAGAAGGCATCTCAATCTCTGTTAACAAGGCAGCTTTCTCCTGATTGTCCAGAATGGCCTGCATGGGGATTTTGAGATCGAGGAGTTCGGTCACCAGATTTTCTGGGATGCTCGCTCCACACTGCTCCGGATCGACCCAGTACCCATGTGTTCGCTTTTCGAGAATGTCTTGCGCGAGCTTGTAGACGCGTGCCTTGGTACTGCGCGTGTTCCCGTAGTAGAGCAGCAAGCACAGATCGATAAAATGAAATTGCGCTGCTTGCATGCGAGGGAGACGAAAGGTGGCGCGGCGAAAGGAAGCGGCGATTTGGGCTTCGTCTCCATGAGAGGTCTCATACAAGCGCTCATATTTGTAGTAGGTCGTGAGACCTGCGTGAAGCTTGATTTCCTGGCTTGTTCCCCTGATCTGCATACGGATGGTGGTTTTGTTCACGGTTGAGAGCGCGCGACGTATCGCTTGTTGGTGTGAGATGGCTTCGCCACGCGCTTTTGCCCGTCGTTCGTCCGACTCGACGAGCCTGCTCACCGTTTCGACAACGCTGGTGACGATGCGTGCCTTGATGACATAGCTCTCTGGCAAATCATGGGTGGTTGTTGCTTGTGCGAGGCCATATCGCTCTTCTATCTGTTGATGCAGTACTTCAAGTGTGGGCGCAAAGAGGGGCGCAGATGGGTTCGTCCTCTTGATGGCGAGGAGATCGAGGAGGCTGAGGGTGGTCCCTGATCCTTCTGGAAGGGGTTGGACATGCAGGAGCAAAGCGTTATCAGGGTCGAGGGCCATCACCTGATAGGTGCGTTGTTGCCAGAAAATGTAGTGGCCTGGTTGCAAGGTATGTGGTGCCGAGAGAGGACGTGCGCGTTTCATGCGTGTCTCTCCTTCTTGTTCAGCCTGACCTGAACATATGGCGCGAGGGCGGCGTTGACAAAGAGGAGGCGAGACGTGAGATCAGTGTCAAGCACCTGGTGCCAAAGGAGGTGGCAGAGTGCAGAAATGACGGTTGGTGGGGGAAGGGAAAGTGCGTGAGCCAGTTCTGCGATCAGGATGCACGCTGCTTTCTCCTCATCTCCGTTCAACCTCTGGCGCATTGTGGCAGCGACGGCTGCATTCGCGTAGATGCTCGGTCGGTAACGATACAAGGCCAGCAGGTTCGCCTCTTCCGTGGCTTGAGGGAGCGTTGCTTCTGTATGAACGACGTAGCGCCAGCCTCGCTGCTGACAGATCGACCGCGCAGCCTTTTCGCGCTCCTGGATGCTTACTCTGTCCTGGCGCTCGGTGAGCGTCACCTCGTGAATTTCTATCTCGCCGGTCGTCTTCCAGACGATGAAATCTGGTACGTAGGTATGTGAGGTTCCTTGGGAGGAAGTCCAGGTAAAGCGTTCGGGCTGACTTCTGTACTCCTGCACGGTTGAGTCGCGGTCGAACAGCAAGGTCAACTTGCGCTCCTGAAAGGATTCACACTGGACCGTTTCGTCAGCTTTGCTGGTGATGGCATAGCGCAGATTGTTGTCTATGGGCGCAACACGCCTGACGTTGCCTGCCGGTGGTTTGCGTTTGAGAGCCATACTTCCATCCTCCTTGCGCCTCTAGGATGAGACAATGCTTCATGTTGTGTATGACGCAACAGCACCGGAGGATGAGAGACCTGTAGGACTTTTGTATTCGCGCTTACGTTAGAAAGTTTGCCGTATCTTTGTGTACTTATTTCGCGTTTGCATTAGAATCTTTGCGGAATTCGCGCTTACATTAGAATCTACACCAAAATTGAGGAAGACCCGTTTTTTGTCCATCTGCTACGGGAAGGCCTAACCACGTTCAAGAGGGGTGAGCGTGCAATCACGGGCAGGGGCCGCTTTCACTGGAGCAGGGGCAGGTTCTAAAGCTGGCAACGATGCCTGTAATTGCTTGCTCGTCTGTATTGCTTCATAGTCGGCCATCACTGATGTTACCCACTCTTGCAAGTGGATAACGAGGGTGTTTCTCATTGCCATATGATTTTTCTGGGGCCGACCTTGGCAGGCTCGGTCCCCGGTTCTTCCATCCCCCAACTCCAGGAGACCCTGGGGGTAATCGCGAGGGAGCTCCCAGGGCCGAGGTGTCCCTGACGTTGGACGATCTCTGCGATGCCGTGAATCCTGATCCCGCGTGGCTGCCAGGGACGAAGCGACTTGAGATCGTCGATAAGGAGGGACACCTTGCGATGGCCTGCCACAATATTTTGGTATTTGCGCGTGGTCTCGAGCTGGTGACCGCCAATGTAGAAGCGTGCGTCATCGAACTCGAAGCCCACGGCATCAACGGTAGGCTGTTCCTCGTTGTCCACGGTGGCAATCCTGGCAAGGGGTTGCGCTCGCAGGAAAGCCAGTTCTTGCTCTGAAAACATCACATACCTCTTTTCTTGCTGCTATCGCTCCGGTTCGACGGTAAGCCGGGTCAGCAGGCTCACCGTAATCATCGCCGTCACCGTGTGCATCACGATCATGGTCCAGAAGGTGGGCAGATTCATGCCCGGAGCAGGGAACAGACCGACCAGCGCCATGACGGGGTTGAGAAACGAGACGACCAGGGCGACCAGTGCCAAAACGCGGTAGAACCGCAGCGGGCGGCGAGCAAAGCGACCGACCAGGATAAAGGCAACCAGTGCCAGCAACAAAAAGACGACGGTACTGCCAATGACAAAGGGCGCCTGCAAGAGGGAAGCTGTGTCAAGGAAAGCACCTGAAGTCTCTAGTGAAGGAACAATTATCCGACAAACTTAGCTTTCTCCAGTCCTTTGATGTCCGTTTTTACCCGAAAGAGATCACCAGAATATGGCTGCTTCTTTTTTTGTTCCTCGCTCAAAGCAGTCCAGAGCGAATCCGCTTTTTGTAGCCATGATCAGACCACCTGAAGCTCGTAAGGCCAAAACCCCTATTGGTAGACCAACTTCAAATACTTCATACTTCATGGATGTTGGGTACATCCGATAGAAGCAGTTGCTTTCAATATCGACCCAGTACAATGCCTGCTCTTCAGAACACCATACAGGGCCTTCCCCCAATTTATTATTTACGGCTAGAACGTGCTCTACTTCACTCATTAATGGTAAAAATCCATGTGTTTGACAAATTG
>WNGR01002018.1_pt1 | contig 22370 bp, 17 predicted proteins | sample 5407581 | NCBI WGS metagenome assembly WNGR01 (sample SAMN13153383, study PRJNA577476) | soil metagenome | isolation source: 80 cm soil or saprolite under Garry oak tree replicate 2 | place: USA:California | collected 2016-06-15
AGCAATGATGCCAAGAAGCTTACTGTGGCACTTGATCGCCCTTACCACTATGGCGAAGAATTCACCGTTGCTGTAGAGTATCATGCGAAGCCGCGCACTGGCCTGCATTTTATCAAGCCAGCGCCCGAGGACCCGACTCGCCCGGTGCAGGCCTGGACATTTGGGCAGCCGCGCTACCACAGCTACTGGTTCCCCTGTCATGACGCGCCCAATGATCGCGCTACGACCGAGATCATTGTCACTGTCCCTGCACATTTCCAGACCATCGCCAATGGCAACTTGATCAGCGTTACCGACCATGGCGCGACAAAAACCCATCACTGGCGACATGACATACCTCATGCCGCGTACCTGATCTCGCTGGTGGTCGGCGAATTCGCGGTCATCGAAGATTCCTACAACGGGAAACCGGTCAACTATTATGTTCGCCCTGATCGCAAAGACGATGCGCGCTATTATATGGGCAAAACTCCCGAGATGATGCGCTTTTTTGCGGACTATACCGGCGTCGATTATCCCTACGACAAGTACGCGCAAACGGTCGTCGAGATTTATACCGGCGCGATGGAGCATACAACCGCGACTACCCACAGCTTTGCACTCCTGCTCGATGAGCGCGCCGCTCTCGATTTCGATTACGTGCCAATTGTAGCGCACGAACTGGCACACCAGTGGTTCGGCGACCTGGTGACCTGTCGAGACTGGCCGAATGGCTGGTTAAACGAGGGTTTTGCTACCTACTTCGAGGAACTATGGAACGAGCACGATCTTGGCACGGACTACTTTAAGCAGTCGATGCTCAATCTCAAAAAAGGCTACCTTGGTGAAGACGGGCAGTACCGCCGTCCAATTGTCTACCATGTCTATCACAATGACGGCTTTGAATTGTTTGATGGGCACATGTATAACAAGGGCGCCTGGGTCCTGCATATGCTGCGACACCAGCTCAGCGATGCGACGTTCAGACGCGCCGTCAAAGTATATCTCGAACGATATCGCGAGCGAGAGGTGATCACCGCAGACCTGGAGCGTACTTTTGAGGAGGTGACCGGGCGCAGCCTGGCGCAGTTCTTCCAGCAATGGGTGTACCAGGGAGGCTATCCCGCGTTTGAGGTGAATTATTCATGGGATGGTGAACATTCCATGGCCAGGGTAAGGATCAAGCAAACGCAACAGGTCGATGATCTCACTCCCTGTTTTGTCACGCCGGTTGACCTGGCTTTCACTGTCCCAACCTCGGATGAGGCCGCCAAAGATGAACACACGACAGAGACACGCACAATAGCCATGCGTGTGATGTCGGGCGAAGATGGACAGGTTGAGCAGAGCTTCTACATCCCCCTGGAACGCGAACCTGTGATGGTGCGCTTCGACCCGGACGGCTGGCTGCTTAAAACGCTTAAATTCGAGCGCTCCACAAAGATGATGCGCTACCAGTTTGCCCACGATCCAGATGTGCTGGGTCGCATTGAGGCAGCCGAGGCATTAGGCGAAGATGGTAGTGATGAGAGCATCGAGGCCCTGAAGATGGCCGTGTTCAATGACACGTTCTGGGGCGTGCGCGTGGCAGCAGCCGAGGCGCTGGGCGTCATCGGCAGCGAACGAGCGCAATCTATCCTGTTAGAGGGACTGCAAGAACTCACCAGCCCGGAGTTTTCCCGCGTGCGCACCACCATCGCCGAGACGCTGGGGAAGTTCCAGGTACCGCAACAAGCAGAGCTTGCGGAGCGTTCCGCACAAGCGCTGAAAGCTCTGCTGGAACGTGGCGATAGCAGCTACCGGGTCGAAAGCGCGGCGGCGCATTCACTGGGTAAAACCCGCAGTGCAGGCAGCGTTGATCACTTAGAGAAGTTGATTGATCGCCCATCATTGAATCATTCCGTGCAGCGCGGTATTTTCAACGGCATGGCAGAATCGGGGGACGATCGGGCAGTTGATATACTTGCCACCTATCTTAACGATAGCAATCGACCTATCACGCTCCGTTATGCTGCCTCCTCAGGCATGTTGACGCTGGGTGGGAACCGCCATCTGTACACCGAAGAAGCGCGCCAACGCGCTGTGACGGCGCTTTGTCACGCGGTGGAGCATGATCACTGGGAACCGGTGCGCGCCGTCTCCGCCGTTGCCCTGATGTCACTTGGTGAAAAACGCGCTATCAGCGTCCTGGAGCGCCTCGCTAGCCATGAGACCGAAACACGCGTGCAGCGCGATATGCGGGTAGCTGCTCATGCACTGCGCACCGGTGATAAATCCGAAGAACAGTTGAAGCTACTGCGCAAAGACCTTGACCAGGTGCGTGAGGAGAACCGCAAGCTGAAAGAGCAATTGGGGGCGCTCGAAGCCAGGCTCAAGTAACATTTTGACCGCTCACAACGATAGTATTTAGAGGGATGCTATGAAAAACACCCCTCTATTTCGTATGTCCTATCTATGCTGTTTTCTATGTGGGTGCAACATATTACTGGTTTCAGTCGTCATCTATTATGAGTGGAGAAAAAGGGGTGGAGAAAAAAGGCCGACTGCTTACTTTAGAAAATCACTGAAGTGTGATATAGTTGACTTGACTTTTACCTGGGGGGTAGGTTACAACAAGAACGACAGCAGTTTCACAACCTCAAACCGCAGAACACATAGTTCTCATCAAAAGATAAAAACGTAATTCATGTATATAGAACCGCGGAGGTGCGCCTTGCCTGGAGCACGAGTGGGAAACACTCCGAAATTCGCTAAGCGGATGCGCGACATCTCTTCCTGGCAGGAAGAAAATATCTCATCACTAAACGCGCGAGCAAAGAAAAAATATTATAAACGTAAATCCGCTATTAAAGAGTACTTTACAACCGAAGCCACCATCGATGAAATTACGCAGCTGAACCATATTTCGCCTGAGAGTCTCATGCAACTGGTTGAACGATGTTTGATGCTGGATCCAGATGGCACTCCCTGGGGATTTCGTGCTTTGCTTCCTGGCGCCAATGTTGCAGATCATTCTCCTCAACCTGCTACCGAAGAGGCGGCTGAAATACCTGCATTACCTGAAATAGCTGAAGAAAGCACGCAGACCCTCACGGAATGTTCGGCAGGCCCTACCTCTACAGAGGCAGATACAACGGCTCCCCTCGCGGATGAAGAAATACTTGACAGCAAAGATGAACCTACCGTCACATTAGCACCCCTGCTGGCTCATGAAGAAGCGACGGTAGAAGACTCTGCCTCTTTCGATGAACCTACTGGTACACTAGAGCCATTGACGGAAGAGGAAGAAGAGATTCCTGCCGCATCACAGGAAGCTGAGCATACCTCTGCTACTATGGAAGAGGAAATTATCGATGCGGAAGAGGGAGATGTGGAGGTGGGGCATGTGATCGAGGAAGCAACCTTAGAAGCAAACATGCTTGTCACTGGTGACAATGGGGAAATTGCAGAGCCTGAGCAGATAGAAGAGGGTTCCCCGGACCAGGACGAGACAATTGTCGACGAAACAACTCTGGAGACAGAACCTGTCCTTTTAGACGGCGAAGAAACAATTACAGAGCACCTCAACGATAGCGATGGTGAACCCCACGATAACGTTCCAGTACCTTCCGACGCGCGAAATGCAATTGTTGTGGCAGTAAGAATAACAGACGACGTACATGAAGAGGAGAGGACAGGGCTTCCAGCTCTGAATGGTCATGCAGAGGAGCAGACGCTGCTGCCCGCTCGCTCTAACACTACCCTCGTGCCATTTGCGCCAGCGTACATCAGACGAAACGATACCAACGCCAGGAAGGTAGCGCTACAGCGACGCATGGTACGCAAGCGCTGGCTGCGTGATGAACACACTCACCATATAAAGTGGCGTTCAATACAATTTATCAGCTTAGCCGTAATCGCCACAATTTTGCTCTTTATCCTGGTACCTGTAAGCGCGGGATTCGCCGCCTATAGTGCCTATAATAATATCAGTGGCATCGCGCACGATGGGATCAATCACCTGCTGAAGGTAAAAAGTTTACTCCCTATCTCAAAGAGCGATCCGACAGCAGCACTTAACGCAAATAATTTACAACAGGCACAAATCGAGTTTAAGGCGGCGGAAGGTGATTTCGTGCAATTGCAACAACTGGTGAATCGCACTGATGTCCAGGCTGCCATTACGCAATTCGCGCCGCAGTATGCGAATAAACTGGACATGGCGCAAAGGCTGGTGCAGGTCGCTCTGGACGTCTCGCACATGGGGAATGAACTGAGTGGCATTGCTCTTATCGGCGCAAACATCATCCATGGTTTGCCTCTCTCCAGCGGGTCCACCAAGCCCGTTATCAGTGTTGCAGATGTTACTGCCATTGAAGGTGCAATGGTTCATGCCCTCTACTACATCGACGATATTCAAGAGCAGATGAGCCAGGTATCCATCAAAGATATACCTATCAGCGATAAACAGAAACAGCAACTCGTTTCCGTCCTGGACTTGTTGCCAAATGCGCGAGATATGATCGTGCAGGCCCAGGGATTGATTGGTATAGCTGCCTGGTTACTGGGTGCAGGCCACCAGCGCCGTTACCTGGTGCAGACAATGGACAGGGCAGAAATACGACCGGGCGGTGGTTTCACCGGGCAATACGGCATTTTGCAGATACAGGACGGCCGTATGTCTCCCTTTACGCTGAAAGATGTCACGCTTATCGACTATGCTGAAAATGGCACGGCCATTGGGCGTACCGCACCTCCGGGATATGGCTGGATGAATTTTGGAAACTGGGGCGTACGCGACTCGAACCTGTCCGGCGATTTCCCCACTACTGCGCGTATGACAATGCAGCTCTACCAGGATGAGGGCGGGGGACCAATTGATGGCGATATCGCCTTCACACCCACGCTCATTGGACATATCCTGGACGTTATTGGCCCGATCAAAGTACCAGGATATAACGAGACGATAACTTCAAAGAACTTAGAAGAGCGCCTCCACTACTATCAACAAGACTTCTCGGCTATCGCACGAGAGAAACAGATCAGCGGAGATTATTCTCATGCTGGCCGTAAAGCTTTTACTTCGACACTTGGCAAATTAATGCTTGACCGTGTACGTCATGCAAAGGTAATACAGCTTATAGCGATCGCCAAAGGGGCAATCAAAGATATACAGTCGCGCGACCTGGAGATTTACTTCACCGATCCAGCAGCAGAAGCATGGCTGGCTGAGCATGGCTTGAGCGGCTCGATCGATACGTTCGATAAGCAGGACGGTTTTATATCCGTGCAAGCGAACATCAGTATCAGCAAAGCCAGCCAGTATGTGCATACCACCGAGCAAGACTCCGTGACGCTGGACGCTCATGGCGGAGCGACGCATAACCTGACTATCACTCTCAATTACCAGCAAAGAGGGCCTGTCTACGGCTTCGATACCTATGCCGATTATATTCGCGTCTATGCCCCCAGGAACGCTCAATTCATCAGCGGTGATGGTTTCGACACAGGGAGACCGCTCTGCAGACCTAGATCAAAGGGGCGTTCAACACCTGTACCGACGGGGTGCAGCCATTATAGTTCATCCTTTCCAAGCAGCGCTCGTTACTGTCCCAGTGGGAATTATTCTCTTGGCTTGCGGGGCGGATTCAATACACCCTGGGTGATCGATAGCCTTGGCTCACCAACAGCACTGAGGAGCGATTTAGCGGGTCGCGCGATGTGGGGAGGTCTCACGGAGACGCCGAAGAACTGCATCTCCTATATCTCACTTTCATGGTATGTTCCCCACGTGGTAAAGAAAGTGAATGGACAACCTTCGTACGCTATTCTTATCCAGAAGCAAAGCGGCTACAGCCCCACTATTGATCTGAGCATCAACGCCAGCGCCATCAAAGGGTTGAAATCTTTCAGCTTCCACGGTGACATTAATGTCGACAAAGCATTTACACTGACACCGCCGCCAAAGAAAAATTAAGCACTTCCTGACCTTTTTGGGCCATTTACAAGTGTGACACACTATGTTACACTGCGAATAAGGTTTCGGGCCACGAAGGTGATACCAACCGCTATTTCATTTGCTTGGTTGTTCTACAAGGAAGGTGCTCTATGGCTAGCTGGGAAGATGAACTGGCAGTGCTACTCCGTGAGCTAGGGGTGACGTTGGAAGAACCCAGGACTCACCTCGGACCGACATACGTACATGAAGACCATCAACAGGAGATACTTCCCTTTCGAGAGAAGAAAGACTCCAAACGGCAAACGCAGTCCACAGATGCATTCATCTGGGGGAGAGCAAGTAATAGCAGCATAGATGAAGATGAGGATGCCTGGTTAAGTGATCTCCGCTTAATGCGTCGCGAAGTTGAGTCCATTGTCATACAAGTAGTTCGCCTGATGCAGCGTGGTGATCTTGATCCATCGCTCAAAGAGGATGTATTGGTCGTCTTACGTGCGTTACGCCGCCGTGCATCGGTAACGCAACAGGCTGCAGCCAGCGATGCTGCCTATTTAGAGTTTGCCGCTGCCATGCTTCACTTCTGTCGCCTCGTGCTGCGATTGAGTGAGGCCGCCACCGAAGAATAATAGCCGATGTGAAACGAGCAGGGAAGAAGGGTGGGGACGCTTGAGTCGCCCGGCGTCCTGTTCCCCTGCCCGCCATGGGCGACGCAAGCGTCCCCACTCCACTGCGCCCCTCTCCCGCCCCTACGACTGTGACGGTCTGCCCCGGCCAAATTTCATGGCATATAGTGTAATAAGAGCCATTCCTTTCTTGACATAGAGTGACGTAACCTGACATACTATAACCGGAAGATAGACAGGTCTGTTGCAAAGGCGCGACAAATCGCGCCTATTTCTTTGTCACACCTTTTAGCGTGTTTCCCTATTTTCGCCCAGAAGGATCAACAGGCCTTTAGCGGACAAAGCACATGGAGGAGTTAGAATATGAAAAATGAACATTTGCATACTAAAACAAACACTGGTCGCTGGTTGCGCGTAGGTCTTCTTTCACTGACCTTCTTCGCCTCCATCGCTTCGAACATCATGTATTTTTTGCGTAAGCGTCAAGAAATGCTATTCACTACAGCGACAGATACTGCCCAGCGCGCCGGTATGAATACGACCATAAAGCAGCTGAGCGCAACTGGCCGTGACTGGAGTTATGGTCTATTTAAGCGCGGGGGTCAAGTTACACGCGATTTGACCGAACGTGGCAGCCAGGTCAGACACGTACTGGCCGATCGTGGTGGTCAGGTAACGCGCGATTTAACCGAACGTGGCAGCCAGGTCACGCATGTAATGGCCGAGCGCGGCGATCAGCTCTTGCAGCCTCTTCGCAAGCGGAGCGGCACATTCTGGACGGTCCTGGGCTTTAGCCTTGGCATGGTTGCTGCTGCTGTTATTACGTTTGTATTGTTACGCAAACGCCTGGGTAAACAAAGTGCCGACGAGGAAGAAGGGCAGATCGAATTGCCGCAGCAGCAAAACTTGAATGGCGCAAGTAGCCTGGGACAAGAGCGGCCCGGAAAGCCTGCAGACGAAATCCTTCACCTGGACAATGAAGGAAACTCCGCAGCGACAATGCAGACCGTTGGCGTAAATAGCGCAAAAGCGGTCGAAGTCCCCGCAAATGCCGCTTTCGCAGGCGTTGTCGGTACAAAACGCTACTATCCTTTGGAGAAATTACCCGGCGAGAGCGCGCAAGAGACCATCTTCTTCGTCTCCGAGGATGAGGCGAGGGCGCAAGGCTATAGCGCGGCAGAGTAGTCCATAGGGAGAAAAGATAGCAAGGAAGAAGGAACATGGAGAATCATGTTTCTCCTTCCTTGCTATTTATTTTTATACTGCTCAGGTACCTGCCCCTCGACAAAGCCCTCGTTCACAATGCCCCGATTGACAAGATATTGTAGAAATTCCAACTTCTGATCCGGCGTTGGCGAAGGTGGTGGTCCTTCTGAAAATAAAGAGTTAGCATTCTCGGAAATGTCTTCAGCTATTGGCGAAGAATCATTGGGAGGGGTAATTGATAAAAGTGCTGGTGGTTGCGGCGGATCAACCTTTTCAATGGAGGGTGGAGTTGCCTGAACGACACGCTCTGGCCATTCATCTATGGTTGAGAGACTTGTCTGGCTCGTTTCACCCTGTCCAACAATAAGAGGAGCAACACCAGAATGGGGAGGAGCTCCATCATTTGTTGAGCGGAAAATGGATTCCTGCGCAGCGCCTTTGTTCAAAAGGTTTGTTGCTTGAGCATATTGGCGCTCATGTTGCTTCTTCCAGGGCCACCACCCAAACAGCTTAGTTAACCAGCGTTTGATCCCTTGCGTGAGCATGGTATTCCTTGCCTTTTTGTAGGGACGGCCACTCTAGCCATCCATAGCAATCACGCACTCAAAATCCAGCGGTTCACTCAGGTACCAGGTGAAATAGGTACCAATGAAGATTATGGAAATATAGTAGCACATAGTCAGGCACTCGTCAAACTCACTTGCAATTTTCCGCTCGACGTGCCATAATCAATACGGACGGGGCGATGCAAGAAGGCCTTATGTGGACTGTTTATGTACGTCCTCTCTTCTTTGGACAAGATTCTTTAGGTCTTACTCTGCAAGGCGTTAGAAACTACTGAAACGGAAAGAAAGGCAGGTGTCGGACATGCAGGAAGACGTTCTTGGAACCCGACGTACCGCCATCTCGGAAACATATGTCAATTGTGCAAGATGTAACAAGATAACACGATTACGTGATGCCCGTGTTATCCAGAGTGACGTGCTTTCCGATAGCAATTCTGAGTTTGAATATCTCTGCCCAGAATGCCAGAAAGCCCTTGCAAATGGAGAAACAGACTTGCCTATAACGTAATCCATTTTTCTCCTTCGAGCACATTCACGACAAAAGGCAAAGGTCAAAGAGCAAAATATCCTGTACTTTGTACCTTTTGCCTTTTTCGTTCGCAGGGTATTTATCCTTTGGGGAGAGAAATAGGGAAAAATACGTGGGAGATCCAACATCCCCCGGGAACAACAATCCCTAAGCACCCCGATGGTACGTATATATTAGAGGGAACCAACTATGCATATTCGCTATCGGTATGTGACCTACCGTTATACAGATGGATCGCAGCAACAACTGGACCGTCACTACCGTCAACTTTTACATGATGCTTTACGACAAAGCCACCAGTCTATTCTTCAACGTTCAGCAACATGGCGACCCCTGGCTGACATACGCGAGTCAGCAGAGATGATGACTATCAAAATAGAACTCGCGGGGATGAGAGAAGAAGAAATCGAGGTGACGCTGTATGAAGATGCTCTTGTGATAAGTGGTGAAAGGCACGACGATCCCGCACGTAGTGAAAACCTGTACTATGATGAAGCACAAATTCGCTATGGGCCATTTCGCGTTGAGGTGCTTATTCTCTCTCCCATTGATAGAGATAACATAAAGGCACGTTACGAAAATGGTTTTTTATGGGTTGACCTACCAAAAAAGATGCCTGAGAGCATTTCAGAACGTGTTCAAATACAGCCGAGCACCACAAAACAATAGCCGAAGAGAGCGAGTGAATATTACCTGTATTGAGTGAGAAGAATGCTATGGAAAAAGAACATATACAACCCGAAATAGAGCACGAGGATCAGCCGGAAGCAATAAAGCCCGCCGCTGCTCCAGGTGAAGATAACCACACCGATGATGAAAACAAACAGCCTCCTGCTGGCGAAACACCAGACGGTACCTCCTTGCCCCAGGACAAAGAGCCAGGCGATCAAAAGCCTGGAGAAGAAGAGGCGGAGGAACGGCAAAGCTCAGAGGAAGAGGAGCGTTTGACTATCCCCGATGTGCTGCCAGTTTTACCGCTCAAAGATATCGTCATTTACCCTTTCGCAGTGCAACCGCTCGGTGTAGGCCAGGAGCGTTCTATTCGCCTGATCGATGACGTCATGCGCGGCGATCGCCTGGTCGTATTGGTAGCACAGAAATCAGCCGAGACGGAGCAGGCTGGCATGGATGATATCTTCAAAATTGGCACAGTGTCGCGTGTTGCTCGTATGATCCGTATGCCCGATGGCACTATTCAGATTATTGTGCAGGGCCTTGAGCGGGTGGAGATCGGCGAACTGGCGCAAGAAAAACCCTACCTGGCCGCCCACGTTACGCTGAAGCCGGATACGCAGGAAACTGACAACGAAACCGAGGCCATTAAACGTAACGTCGTCAGCTACTTCCAGCGACTGGTCGCCCTGGTCCAGAATGTACCCGAAGGGGTTGCCGCCGCCACGCTGAACCTGGAAGAGCCGCGCCAGGTTGTGTACGTGATTGCCACCTTCATGCAGATGGAGCTTGAACTGCGTCAGAAATTGCTTGAACTCGATTCTGTGCGCGCCAAGTTGGAAAACCTCAGCAACTACCTATCGCATGAGCTGGAAATATTCGAGCTTGGCAAGAAGATTCAGACAAGCGCGCAGGAAGAAATGGGCAAAGTACAGCGCGAGTACCTGTTGCGCGAACAGCTCAAGGCTATTCAGCGTGAACTTGGCGAGGAAAGCGAAGAGCAGGCCACTGCCAACGAGCTACGCCGCAAAATCGATGAAGCGAAGATGCCAGAGGAGGCGCTGAAAGAAGCAAACCGTGAACTTTCACGGCTTGAGAAGTTACCCACTGTCTCACCTGAATATAGCATCATTCGCACATACCTCGAATTGCTAGCAAGCCTGCCCTGGTCTAAGAGCACCGGCGAGAAGATCGATGTGCCCCACGCACGCCAGGTGCTTGACCACGACCATTACGACCTGGAAAAGATCAAAGATCGCATCCTCGAGTACCTGGCAGTGCGCCGCTTGAAGGAAGAGCGCGTTGCTGAGCGTCTCCAGCAGGAAGCTGAGGCGGCTTCCGAGGGCGCTGACTCAGAAGGAATCAGGCCGACACAGCCATTGCAATCAGATGAGGCCACACGGCAGATCAATCGCGAGCCGATTCTCTGTTTTGTCGGCCCTCCTGGGGTTGGCAAGACATCGCTTGGCCAGTCAATCGCCAGGGCGCTCGGACGAAAGTTCGCCCGCATGTCGCTTGGCGGCATTCGCGATGAGGCCGAGATTCGCGGTCACCGCCGCACCTATATCGGCGCCATGCCTGGACGCATCATACAGACGCTGCGCCGCGTGGAGGCCAATGACCCGGTGATCATGCTGGACGAGGTTGATAAGGTCGGCGCTGACTGGCGCGGCGATCCCTCCTCGGCCTTGCTGGAAGTGCTTGACCCTGAGCAAAACTATAACTTCCGTGATAACTACCTGGATCTCGCTTTTGACCTGTCCAGGGTGATGTTTATCGCCACAGCCAATTCCCTGGAGACAATTCCGGCGGCTTTGCGCGACCGTATGGAGATTCTGGAACTCTCAGGCTATACCGAAGAGCAGAAACTGCATATCGCGCGCAATTACCTTTTGCCCAAGCAGCTTGAGGCCAATGGGCTAAACAAAGACGAACTGACCGTTGATGATGATGCCTTGCGCCGTATTGCCCGCGACTATACGCGCGAGGCGGGCGTGCGTAACCTGGAACGAGAAGTTGGTTCGCTCTGCCGCAAAGTGGCGAAGCAGATCGCGGAGGGCAGGAAGACACCTATTGCCGTAACAGCCGAACACATTCCCGAGTACCTCGGGCGACAGCGCTTCTTCGAGGAAGCGGCTGAACGCATTGACCGCCCTGGTATTGCCACCGGGCTGGTGTGGACGGCTGTGGGCGGTGAGATCATCTTCATCGAGGCTGCCGCCATGGCAAGCAAGCAGAATCAGTTAATCCTGACTGGGCAACTGGGTGACGTTATGAAAGAGTCAGCTATGGCGGCCCTGAGCTACGTACGCTCCAACGCCGTAGCCCTTGGCCTTCCTGCCAATGTCTTTGAGGATCAGAGTATTCATATCCACGTGCCAGCAGGCGCAATCCCTAAGGATGGACCATCGGCAGGCGTGACTATGGTCACCGTGCTGGTCTCGCTGGCAAGTGGACGTAATGTTCGTTCCGATGTTGCTATGACGGGTGAAATCACCTTGCGCGGCAAAGTGATGCCCATTGGTGGCATCAAAGAGAAGGTGCTGGCAGCGTATCGTTCAGGGATTCGTACTGTCATTCTACCCAAGAAGAACGAGATGGATCTGATGGAAAACCTGCCCAAAGAGCTGCGCGATGAGATGCACTTTGTCTTCGTCACCGAAATTCGCCAGGTGCTCGATGCCGCGCTTGAACCCGCGAAGCAGGATCACAAGGCGAAAGCCACAGAGACCGCCAACGGCCACGAACGTCCGAAGAGACGGAAGATCGAGAAGGTCGCGGCAGCACAGGCGCAGGAAGTATAGATGGATGGTGCTGAATTATGCTAAACCGACGTTTGGCATAATTCAGCACCATCCATCTATTTTGCGCTTACCAGCGCAACCTCTCTTTCAAACTGACAAACCGGTGGCTCCCAATTACAAGGTGATCTACTAACTCAATATCTAGAAGCTTTCCCGCCTCAACCAACTGCTCGGTAACCTGGATATCCTCAGGCGAAGGCGTCGGGTCTCCACTGGGATGATTGTGACAGATGATCACGGCAGGACAGTTGCGAATAATGGCCTGGCGATATATTTCCGCTGCGCGCAGGACCGAGCTGTTGACCGTGCCCTGGTAGCGGCTGAAATTCTCCATGACCTGGTTTTTCGTATCCAGGACTAAAATCCGCATCTGCTCATGATCCAGATACATCATCTCCGGCATGACAAGGTTGGCCGCGTCAGCAGGAGATTTAATTTGATATTTTTCATTATCTTGCAGCATACCCAGCCGCCGACCCATCTCCAGGGCAGCCTTCAGTTGTGAGGCTTTGGCTTCTCCCAGTCCATGCTCCGTACATAGTTCGCTAAATTCTGCGCGCATCAGGCCGCTGAGACCGCCGTATTTCGCCAGTAACTTGCCGGCTAACTCGATCACGTTGTCGCGCGATGTGCCGGTGCGCAAGATAATAGCCAGCAATTCCGCTGTTGAGAGTGCCTTGGGACCATAGTGTTGCAGTCGCGCGCGCGGTCGTTCCTCGGTGGGCATGTCATGGATGGTGGGGTGGTATTCGAGTTTGACGAGGGCAAGTTTACCAGAGGCTTTTTCGACGGTAGGCATCATAGGGGGCCTCTCCTTATTTTATAGAGTGGTTTGCTGAACCTTATATACACCTAATACGTGGAAAAAGCAATGGGTGCAGTATCTCTTATCCCAAACTCGCGCTACCCGTCAGCACAAGGCTATTGCCGGCGGCGCAGGGGAGTTGTGCGTTGGGGCCAATCGCTGCCCGCGTCACGGTAAACTTGCCAGCCAGCGCACCATTCAGCTTCGAGTTCAATGTCTGCTGGATCTGCTGATTGTAGCTGTCATACGGGAATGTGAATAAATTTAGGATGGTAATCGTCGTACTCAACACGTGTACAGCCAGATTTCCTCCTGCCGCTGTCGGTGCTACCGTCGTTGTAGCCGTACCAATTTTGCCCCAGAACGAGTCGTAAATATCCGAGTTGATAACCAGGTTGCTTCCCTGCACACTAATGTTGATATTTTTTGCTGTCGTACTGGTATTGATGTGCAGGTCTCCGATGCTTTCGCCTATCGAGGCCAAAGATGAGGCCGGAAGTTCTACGTAGGCGTTCGTATTTGTTGAGGGCGTGTTACGTACCTCGCGCGGGCTGGCGAAGACGTTCAATGCCGTGTTTTGTTGAACCTGCGTTTGTGTATGCCCCAGAGCAATAGGGAATTGCAGTTTTACCGCCAGGGCAGCATCGCCACATGCAGGCGTTGTATTGATACTATTAAGCTGACCGAGGGGAATCTGGAAGGTTGCCAGTGGCCCATTGACCAATGTAGGACTACCATTGATCGGCTTCGCGCTGACCTGTATCGTTGATGAATCAAGCACACTGAAGCTCACCAGCATACTGGAGTTAATTGGTTGTGGGTCACCAGGATAGAGGCTGATACGCAATGACGTCACCAGCCCACCCGGTTGCGTCGTAAGCCCGGTTAACGTGGCAGAGGGCTGGATGAGCGTAGTTGCCATTTGCAGCGCCCAGCCCTGATCTTGCCTCGGCAGAGTACTCACCAAATTGTTGATAGCGTTGTTGAACGCCCCGGGAACATGCTGATCGATACGGTTCTGAAAGAGCGGTACCAGCGTACCTGTTGTAATGTACATGCTTGCGCCAACAGGTGTGGCATTATCCAGTCGTTGTGCTGCATGAACAGCTCTGCTGCTCGTCGCGCTTACCGGTGTCACCACCAGGCTCAGCATGAGGGCTGACAGCAACATGACCCAACCAGCCTGAACATAGCGTCTGTATTTCGACTGTCTCATCTATCTTCATCTCCTCGTGAAACCTTCTTAATGCGGTAGAAGTTTATTGAGATCGATCGGGCCTTTGAAGCAGAATGGTACCGGCGTCGGTTGCGCTGCTATGCCCTGAATGGGAGGTGCCTGGATCAAAAGTACAAACATTTCTGTTCCATTGGCACACCCGATTGACTTACTGGTGTGTACAGAGATGAGTTTCACACCCTTGAATTGACCATGCAGCGCCGGCATAAGCGAGCTAATCAACAGCTCGTTCACAGCCTTCCCCATGCTCGCGGCTGCCGCCGGGCCAGCGTCTATGCCGTCGCGTTTAAGGTGCAGCACGTGGATTTGAATGTTTTGCTGTTTATCGATGCCAAGGACGCCATCCATTTCAACCGGCATGACCCGGTGAATACCGTTTGCGTCAATGTGCAAGTTCAAGCTCATGATCACTCCATCCCCTGGAATGGGCATGACCTTCATGTCGGTCAATGCGCCTTGCTTCAATCCCATTTGCGAGACAAAGAGTGAGGTGAGCGCCGTCTGATCGAGGGCAAGCTGAATCATACGCGGGCCGGAAATAGGCGTCGCAGTTGCCGGATTCATTGGATGCGCTGAAGTAGGAGGCGAAGCGGGTGCTTGCCACAGAAAGGCTGCAAATACTCCTGTCACGACCAGCAACACGACTAACATGAGGCTCGCCGCCGCTATAATCAAACGCCGCCGCTTCCTGGGATTGCGTCCAATATTACCACCATTGCCTCCATTGCCTCCATTCCCATTGATTGGCGGCAGTGGTGGCTGAGCCAGTTCTGTAGGTGGTGCAGGGTCTTTCGAAACATCAGCCGCGGCGACGACCGTGACTACCACGGTGTCGGCTTCGTGTGGATCAGGCGCGGCATTGCTATCCGGCACAAGCTGCTCAACCACCGCAGCCTTGCGGCCCCATAAGAAGAGGGCGGGAATAGTGGCAATCAGGCAGAGCGCCATGGCGGTGAAAAATACGGCACTGTAGACGGTATGTGCAGATTGAATAATATGAGCGGCATAGCCCCTTGACCAATCCGCAAACTGCGCAGTCGTCGCCGTGAGGGGAAGCGAAGGATAGGTCGAGACCAGTTGTTTGAAGTATGCCAGAGCCCAGGACGTCAACGCGGCCAGCCCCAGCATCATGCCCACCATACGCAGCGAGGTGACGATGGCGGAACTCATACCCGCTTGCCTGGCTCTTACTGCATTGATCGCTGTCGTGCCAATAGGGGCAATCACCAACCCAAAACCAAAACCGGCCGTGACTGTACTGATAGTGATCTGATTCCAGTCGACGTGGATAGGCCAGCGACTCATCAGGTAAAAGCCGGTCGCTGTAAAGAGCAGCCCCACCACTCCTGTAAAACGGCAGGTAATGCGGCCACAGAGCCAGCCACCTACCAATGCTCCCAGCGGGATCATGGCGGTGAGACGCAGCAGTGCAAGCCCACTATCAAGCACCGGGCGTTGTAATACGGTATCGACAAAGATGGGAATATCGGCCATCGCAATAATCAGCGCAGCCCCTACAAAGAGGCTTACCAGCGACGCCGCGCCAAAGGGAAGGCGTTTGAAAAGCGATAAATCTACTACCGGCCAGCGTACTTTTCGCTCGACCAGTACGAAGGCTAGCAGGAGAACAATGGCCAGGCCAATGGCGATCGGATTATTTTGTGGAGCAGGGGCGTTGGCGGGGGTTGGCCCAAGGTCGGTGCCTTGCTGAGCCAGGCCAAGGCTCAGGCAGGTCAGCGCTAAACCGAGTAGAACCGTACCAACCCAGTCGATACCTTCGCGTAGGCGCGACCCGCCGGGAATCAATCTCCAGGCCGTGATCATCAAACCAATAACGATAGGAACATTGAGATAGAAGATATATTGCCAGCCAAATTGCTGTACGATCACCGCGCCATAGAGCGGGCCAATAACCCCACCAGCCTCGGTGGCAGCGCCTATGACACCCAGTGCCAGCGCACGCCGCTGTTCTCCATAAAAATCGCCCGCGATGGCCATCGCCACCGGTACAACCGCGCCACCACCAACCGCCTGGATAAAACGTGCGGCAATCAGCCAGATCAATCCTGGAGAAGAAGTATCAATGTTGAAAGCGTTTAAAAAGCCCAGATCCCACATTTGCCCAAAGACAGGAGCAAGCCCGCAGAGAATAGAACCTATGCCAAAGATGCTCAGGCAGAGTAAAAAGATACGCCGCCGCCCATAGATATCAGAGACGCGTCCCATGAGCGGCATGGCAATCACAAAACCGAGCAGGTACGCGCTGATAATCCAGGCCGCGTGATCTAGTTTGGTCACTCCGATATTCAAGTCGTTTGCAATAGGTGGCAGCGCCGTCACTACCACTGTCTGGTCCATCGCCGTAAAAAAGACGCCGATACAGGCTATGGTCAGAGCACCAAGGGCAATGCCTTTCCCGCCCGCCTGTGGCTGCGCGGGCGTGGTGATCTTTTTGAAAGAGCTTGTCACCTGGGTGCTCAATGATGGGTGATGGAGAGCGCCTGTAGCAGCACCACCAGAACTATCTGGAGCCTGCGAAGTGCTAACAACATCTCGCTTGCGCAGGCTTGAAGTTGTCTCTTTGTCGTCTTCTAATGTGTACATCTTCTCCCCGGTCCAGATGAAAGATGGATAATAACTGTATCAGTAGGGCGCTGAGATGAAAGATCGATGATCAATGAAATAAGCTTCCCCAAATCTGGTCTATTGATTTGCCTTGCTGAAACAAATCAACGTAATGTAGGAAGGCTTTGGGGGTAGGCAGTTATATTTTTTCCAGTTTGGCGAAATCCATGCTCAACCGCTTTTTGCCTGTCTTCCCCTTGAACTGTACCTCCACAAACTCAGTGTTCTGCTCCATCTCGCTTTTGAGAATGACGCCCTCACCGAATTTATCGTGCCGTACCCTATCACCAGGCTTGTACTGCTGCTCCTTCGGCTTGTCAGGTTGCGGCGCGGGCCGTGGTGGTAAATTTTTTCCCGAGGGGGCTGATGGTGGCACAGTCGGCGATGAGTATGAGCCGGTACGTGGCGCCCAACTCGGAGGGATGATGCGGCCTGGTTTTGCTGCGCTGTTCCCGCCAAAGGTGTTGCTTTTGCCACTACCAAATGTTCGTCCAGTATCGCGCGAGTAGCCCTGGTCCTGGTTGTAGTCGTTGTATTCGTCGTCATCCCAATTCGTACTGCGGCGTTGTGTCGTACGCGGGCTTGTTTGTGAGCGCGTGCCACCTGTCTCACGCGTACTGGTACTCGTAGTAGTCGCGGGATTGGCTATCAAGGACGACGGGATATCGTCCAGGAAACGCGATGGCTCGGTAGAGTGGCTCTCGCCGAAAAAAGAACGGCGGTAGGCGCGCACAAGGTAGAGACGGCGCATAGCACGAGTAAAGCCAACATAGGCCAGGCGCCGCTCCTCCTCCAGTTGCTCCGGTTTGTCTACAGAGCGCGAATGGGGCAGCGAGCCTTCATCCATCCCAACGATAAAGACGACGGGATACTCCAGTCCCTTGGCGGCATGCAGGGTAATCAGGGTTACCGCGTCATTGTTCTCTTCCTGAATCAGCTTGCCGTTCTCGCCTGTTTGCGTCGTATCCGCGCCGCCCACCAGGGCGACATTCTCCAGGAACAGCTCAAGCGCGATGCGTGTTTCAATTTCAGAATAGTCTTCGGCGACCCGGCGCAATTCCAGCACGTTGGCCCAGCGATCCAAATCAGTACCGGCCTCGCCGCGCAGTTCGGGTCCATAACCGCTTTTCTCCGCGATTCTATCGAGCAGTTCAGGCAGCGCCAGCTCATCTATGGCATTGTTGAGATCGGCCATCAAGCGCCCGAATTCAGCCAGGGCATTTTTGGCTGCTTTCCCCAGCGTGGGATGCTGCTCCACCTGTTGAATAGCCTGGTAGAGTGTCACGCCTTTTTCTGTCGCCCACTGCTGCAGGTCACCAACTGTTTTCGGGCCGATCTTGCGATTGGGCACATTGATGATACGTTTGAGGCTTAACTCATCGTGCTTATTCAGCAGCAAGCGCAGGTAGGCCACCATATCCTTGATCTCTTTGCGCTCATAGAACTTGCGGCTACCGATGACCTTGTAGGGAATATTCGCGCGCAGGAATTGTTCTTCGATGGCGCGTGACTGTGCATTGGTACGATACATCACGGCCACATCGCCACGCTTCTCAATCTCTCCTCGGGCGAGCAAGCGCGTGATTTCGCGAGCGGCGAACAGCCCTTCCTCTTCTTCGTTATAGGCCTCGTAGACGGTGATTTTCTCGCCCGTGCCTAATGCCGTCCAGAGCTTCTTGTCCTTGCGCGACCTGTTGCGCCGCACCACGTTCTGGGCCGCGTCGAGAATAGACTGAGTGGAGCGATAATTCTGCTCCAACATGACGATCTTCGTGCGCGGAAAATCCACCTCGAATTGCTGTACATTCGCGGAGCTAGCCCCGCGCCAGCTATAAATCATCTGGTCATCGTCGCCCACGACACAGACATTCCCCAGCCCCTCGTGTCTATCGCTCGTGCCATACCCCAGCAGGCGTATCAACTTATATTGAGGCAGGTTGCAATCCTGGAACTCATCGACGTGGATATACTGCCAGCGCAACTGGTAGCGGTGCAAGACATCCCCTTCACGCCGCCACAATTGTTCGGTGAGCAGCAGCAGATCATCAAAATCGACGCTATTATTGGCACGCAACAGTTTTTGATAGACTTTGTAGACGCGTGCCGCCACTTCTTCAATGTATTTTGCCGCCTGCTCGGCCATTTGTTCAGGGACCAGCAGGTCATTCTTGGCACGCGAGATCAGCGCCTGCATGGTAGCAGGTTTGTACTGCTTTTCATCCAGATTCAAATCTCTCACCGCTTGTTTTACCAGCACGGCCTGGTCGTCGGTATCAAGAATGACGAAAGACTTATTGAGTCCCAGTGGAGCGAGATAATCTGCTTCAATGCGCAGAACACGAGCGCAAATGGCATGGAAGGTGCCGATAGTCATCTCTTTGGACTCGTTGACACCCACCAGTTTCTCCAGCCGCTCGCGCATCTCTTTCGCGGCCTTGTTGGTAAAGGTAACCCCGAGGATGCGCCAGGGTGAGATATGCTCATGCTGTACCAGGTAGGCAATGCGGTGAGTGATGACGCGGGTCTTGCCGCTCCCGGGTCCTGCCAGAATAAGCAGCGGCCCCTCTGTCATTGTCACGGCTCTCTTTTGTGGCTCATTGAGTCCAGCCAACAAATCTATGTGTTCCATCATCACCTATCTCCAACAGATACTATTTGAGGCGTGACCTTCGTCGCGCTTACTTGCATGTTCAATCCCTGGTATTGTATCACAGGTAGAGGTGATGGAATAGCGGTAATGGTTCTGGGTCTTATGGCTGCAGGTTACGAATGAGCTGTATCAGGTGTACCGGTCCGCGTGTGAGCTAGCGGTCTTTTTCTCAAACAGAATGTCAAGAGTTTCAAGTGTTTCAGATGTGCTCGGTATTTTGGGTAGATAGCGCGCAAATTGCGCGCTATTATTTTGGAGTTGCGGAGCTTACTACGAGATATTTGAGATGGCAATCTGTTATTCCTTTGGTAAGCTGTCTCCAGGAAAACTTCGGCAAACATGCATTTCATAGACCAAAACTCCTGCTTGTACAGCAGGGTCTTCGTCCATGATCTTTTTGACTTCTTCGACATTCGCATTAAAAATTCCCACACCTGCGACATTACTTCCATCGGAGATTGGACACACAATCGATAATACTCCATCTGCGCGGAGGGCAAAATTTCTTCGTCCGTGTTCCAAAATGATGGTTTCGACTCCCACCTCATTCATCTTTGGTCCAATCTTCAAAATCACGATGCAATACTGCCTGGTAGTGGACCTCATTTGCCGCATAAACTCATCGGTAATGGCGGTCTTATAGTTATCCAAAAGCATCTCTTATCTCCTTATGTTCTTTCAAGGTGAAAACAAAAAGTTTCGTTCAGACACGGGGGGATTTCAATTTATGAAAGGCCCCTCTCGTCTTATTCTAATCTGGATAGATCAAGACGGAAAGATGGCACTTGATGCGCGATACACGATCGACCCCACACCGGGTTGATAGTGGCATCACAGCGAACGACACTCGACAGCGAAGCGGCCAGACGGTAGCCGCCCGGCGGCCTGGACCTTGAGCCCAGCAGCGTTCGCCAGTTCTCGGAACTCCGTGAGCGTTCGGTCCTTGCTTCCCAACAAGACCATCATCAGCAACTGAGGGTCAGCTCTGTCATCTGACGACACTCCGCCCAGGAGCACAATACGACCTTTGGGATGTGCTGCCTCGGCACAACGGCTCAAGATCACCTTTGCTTCACGATCTGGCCAGTCGTTGAGAATAGACTTCAGGAGATAGAGATCCGCACCGGCTGGCAGCGAGTCGAAGAGGCTCTGCCCTCTCGTTTGAACACGTTCAGCCACTCCGGCAGCCTGAAAGATCTCTCTGGAACGGGCCACCGTCCTCGGCAGATCGACCAGCGTGCCATGGATCTCGGGTCGGGCACGCAGGATCTCCGCGAGCAGTGCTCCCGTCCCACCGCCGACATCAACCACGGTCGCTACCTCCTCCCAGTCTCTGTTGATCAGAACCTCTGGGTCAGGGATACCGTGTCCTGCTGGCCCCATAAGCGCGTCAAAGCTCGCCGCGATGTCCGGATGGGCATCCAGGTCCTCCCAGAAGGGCAGGCCGAACATCTCGTGGTAGGCGGGAGTGCCTGTCCTGACCGCAGTGAGGAGGGTGCCCCATACATAGGCCATGCGACCACCGATGCCATTGAGGTCAAGGCCGAGACGCTGCGATGGGTCGAGCAACTCCAGAGCTGCTTCGTTCAGTGCAAACTGACCGGATGCTGGCTCCTCAAAGACGCCTTTGCCCACCAGATGCCTGAGCACCCTCAACAGGGGATCGGCGTCGCACCCTGCCTCCCTGGCAAGGGTCTTGATTTCAGTGGTGCCGGCAGCGATCAGGTTGGCGATCCGCAAGGTCGCCACCACGTGGACACACCAGGGCGTGCAGAGATCGCTCAGCGCTCTGAGATCGGCGCTTTCCCCTGTTGTCTTGTCACGTGTCATCTCTTTTCCTCCTCATCTGTTTCCTGCTTGCTCTCGAACCAGGACGCGACTACAGCGCCTGTGGGGAGATCGTCTTGGGCCCTTCCCTGGCTCTGTGAGAAGCATCCAAGTGTAGCATGGCCCGTATTCTACCATATCACGCAAAGTGAGCCAGAGCCAATGATACTCCGGCGTTAACAACAATCTCAACGTTGCTGTCACCAGGCGCCGTTGGGTACTACGCTTGCCAGGTTGACAAGACCGCGAAAGTAGTTTATACTTAAACTATCAAGCGCAGGGAGCGAGGGTATGAAGCATCAACTGAAGCTCGGTGTCCGGACCTGGCTGCATCTGAACAGTATCATGCATACGGTGGAACGGCGACTCTCGGGACACCTGGAACGCTATGACCTCACCCTTGCTCAGTTCGGGGTGCTGGCCCATCTTCAGGCTGCTCCTCACATCTCACAGCAGACGTTAGCTGACCGGCTGTTCGTGACGAAAGGGAACATGGTTGGGTTGCTGAACCGCCTGGAGTGCCGCAAGTTAGTCGAGCGGCGGCCCGACCCGGAGGATGGTCGCACGCATATGCTCTCTCTGACGCAACAAGGCGCAGCGCTGGCCGCACGAGTGGTCCCGGAGCATGAGGAGCTGGTTGCTGCGTGTATGGGGGTGATCGCACCTGAGGAGCAACGCACGCTCCATCAGGTGTTACACACGCTTGACCGTGCTCTGGGACCCACATAAATTTTTTTGCCAAAGTAGTTTATATATAAACTACTTTGGTCAGGCAGCCTTCTCATCAGCCCATGCCCATCCTGGCTGGGAGCGTGAGAGGATTGCCTTGGTCTCACGGATGTCCGGGCATTCGGGTGTGCTCGTACATACACGGGCAAGGAACTTCTCATAAGCTTATCACACGAAAAG
>WNGR01002019.1_pt1 | contig 22364 bp, 28 predicted proteins | sample 5407581 | NCBI WGS metagenome assembly WNGR01 (sample SAMN13153383, study PRJNA577476) | soil metagenome | isolation source: 80 cm soil or saprolite under Garry oak tree replicate 2 | place: USA:California | collected 2016-06-15
TCGCAGAAGCGAGTGAGGGTGACCTCTTCTTTACCCACCACCCGATTGTTATGCTTTGCGGCGATCCACAAGGCAATAAATTCGGAGCAGGCTGGGTGCCTTTGAGCAAAGAACATCTTGATGCAATGAAGGCCAAGAAGCTTTCTTTCTACGGGCTTCATGGGCCACTCGACTATAAACGTGATCTTGGCACTCGATCCTCAATGATGAAGACGCTTGACGCAGTGTTCGAGAAGGACTTTCATTTTGATGGCAAAGGCTATCATGGTGCAATCTGTACCATTAAGCCCATAAGTAGCGATGCTCTGATCGAAAAGTTGAAGGTAATCTACGATCTACCGTATGTAGATTTTGCCGGTAAGCCGAAAGATAAGATTGAGCGCGTCGCTATTGTTGCTGGTGGCGCTGACAACCTTCAGGCTATGCAAGAAGCAGAAAAAGAAGGCTTGGACGCATACATCGCTGGCGAGATATTTTCCCGGCTCGATACCGAGTGGGGCGTGGAAAACAATCCGCGCATGATTGATTTTAATAGTAAGACCAACATGTGTATGATTGGCCTCTCGCACGCAGGCTCCGAATACTTGACCATGAAAGTGGAAATGGCCGACTGGTTCAAACAAAACTTTGGCGTCGAAACCGAATTGCTCCCCCAAGACAAATGGTGGATTTAATTTTACCCGTATCAATTTAAACAGGAGCTGACTATGACGGCCGAACTACCTATAAAAATGCAAGGTATCCTGTATGCCGTAACTGATGATAAGATCGAATATCTACTTATAAAGCGCACTCCGGAGGACGGAGATTTCTGGCAGCCGGTAACTGGTACCGTCCATGATGGCGAGAAACTCTTGGACTGTTTGGTTCGTGAGATACAAGAAGAAACGGGGATAACACAGTTAGAGGACGTTTCTGATTGCTTGTACAGATTTGACTGGCAACGGTCATCAGGCGAAAGAATCCTAGAATTCGTGCACGCTGTGCGCATACCCCGTGACAGCAAAGTTGTGCTATCGCCGGAGGAACACGAAGACTATAAATGGTGTAGCCACGACGAAGCGCAGACCACACTATCAAAAGACAACAATAAAAAATCTTTCCAAGTAATTAACGATCATCTTACCTCCACGCTCGCCTAAATAGGCCGCGGGTCATAGGTAGCAATATGCTGATGAGAATCGGTATGTGACGCCTTATCGTGGAAATGAGTCATATCTTCGCCACCTAAGGCGCACTCTAGGCCAAGTCGCACGAAAGAGTGGCTTACTATTAAGGTGTCGCCCTCCAAAGCGCAATATTCGTTCCAAGCTTCTCGCAGACGCTCATAGAAAAGGTTAGTGTCTTCTCGCTTTGGCGTACTCATAAAATGTTTCGAGTCGACTCCTTCTTTAGGCTTGCCATTCAGGTCGCCGAAATCGTACTCGTTAAATCGAGTATCTGTAAAAATCGCGTCTGCATCGTATCCCAGTTGTCCGGCAATGATTAGTGCTGTTTGTTGCGCGCGAGGCAGGGAAGATGACACAATGCGATGTGGGCGTATACCCCGTGATAGCAGTTCACGACCAACCTGAGTCGCCTGTGTCTTTCCAGCCTCAGTCAAAGGGGAGTCGGTGATTCCGGCAAAACAGCCATTTTTATTAGCGACACACTCACCATGTCTTACGAAGTAGATCATATCTGTAGAATTTTATAGAAGGACTGAGGTATTTGAAAGGGCCTGTATATTATTTCTTGCTATATGGGTCGCGCATGGCTGTGTGTTTTGTGGCAAGTACTTTAATCAACTGGATATGCGCTTCCTGACCTTGCTGCCATCCCGTCCCTTGGGGATGCCCGATAAATATTTTGGTAGCGAAGCGGGGCAGCATACCCACCTCGCCTTTCGGCATTCTGTAGGTTAGCAGATTATAGTTTTCTTGCTCGGCTTCAGTCCAAAGCTCCTCGGCCAATGATTGCTCGAAGTATTCTCGCTCGTCAAAGTGCCGGAAGAGAAGATGGCCTTTAAAATTAGCCTCGTCATCTAATAAGTACTTGTGTATGTAGAATTGCAATCGTCTACAGAGGTAGTCGTAAAAATGTTCAGGTCGGTAGTCGGTAATTATCCTATTATGCCGAGCGGCGCTCACTAAATAATGGTTGATTTGCATCGGGCTTGAGTGGAAATTCGCCAACGAGAACCGCGTAGCAAGCGCGGGGTTAAGCGCGAAGATTAAGTCCTTGGCGTTCTTATTGTACAGCTCATGTTGAATCGCCGCATTCTGGGCTGGCTGATCGTTTTGAAACAAGAGCACATATTCCAGGATTGCTTCGAAATACAGCATTCTGAGTAAATAGGAACGCTCGACGGCTTCGGCTATAGATTCTGCTTTATTGTTAAGGCTTGTCGAAGCGTTTATATGTGCACTTAGAGCACTCACAATGCCGCGTTGCTCGGAGTAAACATCCTCCAGATCTTTGCTGGTAATGTTGTCTTGAAGGCGTGCCGACAGGTTGTACGTTCCAAAATAATGAGCACCGAAGGATAGATAATCTATACATCCGAGCCGAAGATCATGCGGTGTAATGATTAGTCCAGCCAGAGTAGCCGTACGGCGCTGGTTTTTTAAGAACATCGGCAACTCATCATGGATAATGTAGTTTCCTAAGTTATGTAGAGTGTTGTCCTTGAATATCGGCATTCCATATACGCAGCCGCCCAGTCCACCGGCACTCGTTAAGAGTGATCCGGACTGTTGAATCGCTCTGAGGTTGGTCGTTATATGCAGGACTGAAGCGGTATCGGATTGTAATTTCTCGTGGCACGCAACAAGCAACTCCATGGTCGAATTGTTTATGTCCATGCCATAGTAAGCCTCTAGCATCGACCTATCTGCGGCGAAGATTAAATCAGTTTTTCTTGTCGTAGCCATACGGCCATCATATCCTTAACTTGTTCGAAACTATCAGACTCGCAAGTTATTTGCTCGGTAGATAATGTTACATATTTACAAAACTCGAGAAGCTCGTTGTTGATAGGCAGGGGTATTCTAGCAGGGTCTGGCCACCATTTTATTTTAGGCAGTCGGAAGCGGTCTAGCGCGTCGGCTGCCTTTAGTATTTTCAACATGCTAGCCGTCTTAGCTGGAATATTTGAAGGCATTGCGTCGTCGACATGATACTCAACTGCAGAAACTATTAAGGTGGGTATATTCGGTAGGTGCTGCTTGATCCAGTCTGCCGATCGGTGGCCGTGGTCGAGGTCTGCATTATCATCCACCCTCCGAACATCATGTAGAAGTGCGACTTGCATGAAGTCACTCAATTCTTTCTTGTCCAAGCTCTCACTTAAGCTCTGTTCCTGGACAATGATCCATGCATATAGCGCAACTCGTATCAGATGCCGAATTCCATGTATACCTAAAGCAAGCTCTGGTTTGACAAACCAAGAACGTTTAAGCAATAAATCGTTCAATGGAAAGGCAATATAATGTGGCACAACACTTTGGATAGGCGTCCTCTGCGGCTTCGCGTTTTCAATAAGCCACTGTATTGATGCTATGTCCATATGTTGATAGGCGGGGTAGGGGCGTTGTTCTAGCTGTCGATAGAGGGGCTGTGACGACATTGTCATATTATAGCCTGTCGACAACTACGGAAAGGGCGGCACGACCCACTTCTTCGATGGGCATACCCGAGTCAATAATGGTCGTTCTCTCAGCGAGAAGTGGAGGCAAGTCATCAAGCACCCGCTCAAAGGTTTCATAGTAGCGGCTGATAATATATCTGTTAAAATCTCGTTTCGCTTGACCTTCTTGGCGGGCATCGTTTCGCGCTAAGAGCGTTTCTTTTGAAGTATGCAGAACTAAAACATCATCCGGAATCACTTCTTCAAGTTGCAAATTATCTTCAAGACCGAATGCGTCTTCAAATGTCACTTCGGGATCGTACCGGCGAGCTACGAAAAGGCGAGAGATTGGCCCGCGATCAAGCAGGACGACACCCTTGTCCTTATTGCCGGCTTCAAGCTCCGTCGGATATTCTTTGGTCTTTAGCTCATATAGCTCGTGCAGCAATCTCTGACTCGCAAAGGCAGCGGCAGCTTCCGCCTCCGGTCCCTCGAGACCTGCCGCGTTAATGCGTTTGAAGTTCTCTTGCCACCATTCCGATACCGGATCAGATTCACTAGACCCGGTACCTTTGCGCGATCCATCGCCACGACGAACTATAACGGACACGCCCCTAGCGACAAGTTCATTTTGCAAATACCTAACCTGCGTTGTCTTACCGTTATTATTTAGTCCATCCAGACTTACAACGCTAACTTCAGGAGATCGCATAGACACTCTCTTTGGTCTTCGCTTGAGACGTTGTTTCGCGCAAACTCTGGTTCAACTCGTCGCTTACTTGAACTAGAGGGTTCAGGTTTTGCTTTCGGTGCAATGCCGATCTATAGGCTGCACCGATTAAGCCAACAGAGAAATCCTGGTCAAGAAGGTCTGAGTAGCGAACTATTGTCGGGTCTTGAATAGATTTCAGGAAGGTCAGCACGGCCGAACGGCGAGCATCTTCCTGATGCCCCCGTGAGTAGCCTTCGAGAATATTAATTGATAGATCGTTGAGATTTATTTTCTCGTAGGCTTTCCACTCAGGGAACATTTTGCTATTTCTGAAGACATGAATATCGAGGTGGTATTCGCCACCCACGTTGCTATGGTTTACCTGTTCGTTGAGAATCTCTTCCGACTGTAATGATTGGAAATATATGGTTTGGAACGGCCCTTGCACTAAGTAGTGTGCCTCGTGTCGAACACGACCGTTACCCTTATACAGGTCGCGTCCTTCGGCGGTGGGCCAATCTCTTTGGCCAAATCCAGTATGCAACAAACCTAACTGACCGACAGTCAATGTGCGTCCTTTACCATCTTTATATGCGGTGGTGATCTGCGTATCGATTTCGCCAAAAGAATCATACTTTTCGGCAAGCACCTCCGGAGGGTACTTACGATAACGCGCAAAATCATTGAACAACTGATGATAAGTATCTAAGGGTAGCTGGGCAATAAAGTCGTTCGGATACACAAAGTTGGCAAAGACCTCTATGTCTTTGAGAGTATGCGTTTCACCGTAGCTTCTCCGGACAAGCCAATTAGTTATGTCGATGGAATGATAGCCCGAGTGTAAACACTTACCGTATCCCTGATTATACGGGTGGTAGTCTTGGTCTACAATTTCGTCAGGCATACGCCATTGGCCGTCGCAATGCGTAGACTGAAATGAGGTTATTGGTACGCCCGTACGCTCTTTGACTTCACGAATAAGTCGGTCCATTTCGTGGAACGCTGGGTGATAACGACGCTGCGCCATTAACTCAAACACGAGGCCAGGGTGAGCCTGTCTCTGCTTTCTGTAGAGTTGCGCTAATTCAAGATAATCACGCGTAATTTGGCTAACGGCCTTGCTACTCGTCGCTAGGTGCAGCGGTGCAGAGATAGGTTTATCCATAAATACATGCAGCGATTTTCGTAATGCCCACTTTGCATACGGCGTATGGTAGACAGGCTCAGTGCATATAAATACCGCGTTAATGTCGTGGCGTTCTACCAAGCTATCGAGGTGATCAGCAAGTTCACCGCTCAACTCTCCTTGCTTTAGCTGTGCTAACTTTGCGCTAAGAAAAGTAAGCTCCGTCGATGAATCAACATTCTTATCCTTAAGGTAGGTCTTGATTATTTGCTCTTGTGAGGCAAGATCAATAATAGCCTTGACGGAAGCGCTGTAGGTTTTCCCATCTTTCAGGAGAATCGGTAATTGTATGCGTCGAGCATGTGGGCCAAGTCCAATAAGCAAAACATTAATCATGAGTAAATAGGAATCCACCGGCTACTAACTTAGTAATAGAGTAAATGTACATTCAATGTACACTAACGTCAAGCAGCGATCTATGTTAGAATCGGCTCAAGATGATATTGCATTTTGGCGGATCGATACCTGGTATAAAAACCCATCTCAAGGACTATCACGAGATCCGTTCTACTATTTTAAAAATGGAGCATACATTAGCGCGTGATTGGTTGGTTGGGCAAAAACACGAGGGCATAGTTAATATCTTTAGCGAAAATGAAAAATCTATCTCCAGGAGCGACGGCGTTATTCTCGACGCGACTTTTGATACACATGGCGTTGGTATCCAACTCGCCATAGCCCTTATGTACAAACGGCCTATCTTGTTGCTCATAAAGAAGAATGCGGGCAATCCGATCACAAAACCAAAGCTTATTAACGCGCAAGACAAGAAATTATTACAAACTGCTGAGTATGAGAATATCGCAGAAGTTGAGAATATAATCGCGGGCTTCGTGGCTTGGATAGAATCCAATGGCCAGTTAGCCCGATTCAATATAGAACTGGATCGGAAGCTGGATAATTACCTCCGTCTAAAGTCGAAGCTCAATCATACTAGCAAGGCCGAAGAGATCAGACGCCTCGTTGAGGATGACCTTAACCAACACGACAAGGACAGCAAATGATAACTATTACTGAGGCAGATTTGTATAAGGCGATGCGTGCCGCTTACGCTGCGATAGACGAAGCCGCACCCTCAGCTGACCCTGATATATACAAAGAAGATACGGCCGTGTTCTTATTCAAACCTGGTTATCAAGATCCGGATTTGATTGAAGAGCAGAGCAATAAACTTCAGTGTATTTTCGAAAAGGCAGCTTATTTCCCGCATAACGAATCACTAAAAGTAGAAGCTGAGAACGAATACTGGACCGAGAAGCTAGTCAGCGAGAAGTATCTCGATAATGCGATTGGCCATATCAATAAAATGCCTTTAAGCCGTAGCTGTCTATACAACTTTTGGGATAACGACGACTTTAACACAGCGAACCCTAAGGGCAACTGCATCACTCAAATCTATTTAAGATTGCGAGGTGATAAGCTCGAAATGCACTCACACATTAGAGCGAATGACGTTCACCGTTGCCTATTTATGGATCTAGCATATTTAATGTACGCTCATCAATATATCGCAGAGGCAACAGGACATCGCAAGGGCGCTTTTATACACTTCGTCGATTCTTTACATATCTATAATAAGTCCGTTAAAGAATTCAAAAAACAATTGGCATTCATGCAGGAGCCAGCAGGCATTTGGACGAAACGATGAAGAAGACGGTCGCTCTGTATGCTATACCCACGAATGAACGCAAGATGCTAGAGGATCGGTTGGGCGACCATGCTCATGTAATCTATGAAGACGCTCCCATTAACACCGGCAATCTGAATAAGGATACCGAGATACTGGTGGTGCTACCGAGCAGTACCATCGACGTAAGCATTACCAAAAAACTTCCGAAACTGAGAGCGATCGTGTCGCTTTCAGCAGGCTTGGAACATGTGAGGCTAGACGGTTCAACAAATATACCAGTTATTAATAACCCCACATTTTCTATCACTCCAGTGTCCGAATATGTGCTGAGCTGTATATTCCATGCCTATTATGAGGATTATTGGCAAAATCCCATGACACCGCATGAAGAAATCTCCGGCAAACAAGTGTTAATCGTTGGGTATGGCAATATCGGTAAGTCGGTGGCGAATAAGCTTCATGCCTTAGGAGCAGAGGTGCAGATTCTTACGTCGGCATCTATCGATAAAGAGGCCGACATGAACGGCATCCTCAAATGTCGTGATCTGCTCACCGGTATCGCGCAGGCAGATATAATTGCCCTTAACACATCGTTACGAACCGATACGGCGTTCCTATTTAACAGCAAGGCCTTCGCACACATAAAGCCTGGTGCTATTTTCGTCAATGCAGCGCGTGGTGGACTAATTGATAATGCAGCTCTTCTTGAGGCGCTTAATGAAAGGGATTTTAGGAAGGCATACTTAGACGACGTTACGGACATAGAAACTCCAGAGGCGCAGGCAATCATTCATCATGGTAAAGTTGTTTACACCTATCACACCGCCTGGCTAACGAAAGCATCCGTAACGCGCCGCGTCGAGTACACCGCAGATCAGCTTAAGGTATTGCTTAATGTTAAGGGTTAGGAATATATGAAAAACACATCTAACTTCTCATTACTGGATCAGCACGGCAAACCTCGCTCGCTGGACGACTATGCCGGGAAGTGGCTTGTACTGTATTTCTACCCTCAAGATGAAACGCCGGGATGCACCAAGGAGGCATGCTCATTTCGGGATGGCCGAGATATGCTAATCGAACAAGGTGCTGATGTGGTTGGGATATCCCAGGATTCGGTCGCCTCTCATAAGGCTTTTACAACAAAACATAAACTGAACTTCACGCTTCTGAGTGACGAAACAGCGATTGTTGCAAAAGCCTACAACGCCTTAGGCGATGATGGGTGGACGCAAAGGAAGACATTCCTCATTAACCCATCGGGACAAATCGCAAAGGAATATCCGGATGTAGACCCAAATGAGCACGTTCTACAAATACTAACTGACTTACGCAATTTAACGCAAAAATAACAAACAAGCCGATGCAAAACAACCAGCGCCTACATCTTTTCACCCTCGAAGTTTCACCCCTAACTGTCGACAAAGTATATAACCCGTTACCCTCACATCTAACCCTTATGAGCCGTTTTTGGTCCGAACTGCCGCCGGATGAGCTAATCAATATGGTTGGGCTACTGTTTGAGCAAAACCCTCCAGTTGAACTGCACTTCCTTGAATCAGTAGACCTTGGGCCTAAGAAAACCCCCGTACATTTAGTGGAGCATACAAAAGAATTAAGAGAGCTTCACACTAAGCTCCACACTCTCCTTGACGCTATAAACGTCACCTACGCTTATCCACAATTCAACGGCGATAGTCATAAGCCACATGTCAGCAAGCGCGAAGGTGATGCATTCAGAGCGGGACGTAGACAAATGGCCGCTGCTGTCTACCTCATTGAGGTAGACATAAAAGGAGAGGATCAATTGCGACACGTACGCGCTAAGTTTGATCTAAAAGGCTAAAAACACGGGCAATAGCTGCTAAAATGAATGCATGCAAAAATATGTTCTCGTACAACTCTTGGAAGGGATGGATGAAGGCACGGAATTCCCCGCGACCAACTGGCCGCTACATGTCACCCTGGCGTCCAACTTCATTGTCGATTGGGAGAACACAAATCTATTTGAAAAACTGTCCGCGCTTTTAGCCAACCGTCGGCCCTTTGAAACAACGATAGGTGACGATGAATATTTCGGGCCGCAAAAGCAAGTCCACGTAACACTCCTAAATATGAACCCGGAACTGAAATCACTACACAATGATATTATTGCACTATTAAAAAGCGTTGGCGCAGTCTTCGACGAACCGCAGTATCTTGAAGAAGGGTACAGGGCTCACGCCACCGTACAACGCCATAAGCGTCTCAACGAAGGTAGTGCTGTAAAAATTGATAAGCTAACTATAATCGACATGTTTCCCGGCGACGATATAAGCCGACGAAAGATACTAAAAACCGTTAAAATGACGGGGGAATAACGTGATGACAAGAAAGATATCAGTACGAGCAGTCATACTACGCGACAGTAAATTGTTGTGCGTACGACTAAAGCCGTACAGTGAAGTGTCAAAAACCATGACTGAGTCGTGGTGCTTACCGGGCGGCGGCCTGGACGAAGGCGAAAGTCTTCTAGCTGGTGTCGAGCGGGAAATGATTGAAGAAACCGGCGTGGAGCCGAAGATTGGCGAGCTTTTGTATGTGCAGCAATTCGCATACAACGACAAGGACTACCTGGAGTTTTTCTTCCATGTAACCAATGCCGACGACTACGTGAATGTCGACCTCTCCAAAACAACACATGGGGCGCACGAAATTGCCGAAATCGCATTCGTCGACCCGGCCAGCACCAACATTCTGCCTAAATTCCTTATGACCGAACCGTTAGCAGAGAAGGCGAGTAAACCCTCGCCAACGACACTTTTCTCGTTTCTATAAAAGGCCAACAAATGAGACACTTTCCACATAGGCGTCCCGTGTCTCATCTTCCTAGCTACTAGAACTTTGAAAAACAGATTTTATAACTTCTGTCAAAATCCAAAAAATCAGTAAAAATTTTGGTTCTAACCTAACGCCACGTGAGACGCGAAAGCAATAGGGGTACCCCCCCGCCATAGTCAATGACTATGGAACACCGACCACGCGGCAGTAGTGCCCAACACCTTACGTTAATGCAAATTCAGGGCTGTAACCAGTTAAATCTTGCTTTATAATGGTTATAACTTCCTCTATTACGGGGAGCCAAGATTGTGTTTTCGTACTACCAAGTAGTGCCGTGAAGGGCTTCAACAGATTGAGTTGAAGCTTTTTTTCGTTTAATGTGAGGTTCGCAAGTAGTGAGCGCAAAATACGGTTCTTTTGGGCTGGTTGCGAACTTTCAAACAATGTCTTGGCCTTTGATGCTAGTTCTAACAGATACTCGGCAGTTACGATGAAGGATTTGTTGCCATTGGTCAGTTCCACTAGCTCGGCATCTATTTTATCCATCTCAACCTTATATGAAGTTACATATTTGTCATACTCATCAACAGTAATACGCCCGTCCAAGCGGTCATCGTAGACAGTGGCAATTCTTGCTTTTAGTTTTTGGTACTGGGCCTGTTTCTGTTTAATGGCGTTATCGTAGAACAACACCACGTTATCATGCTGATCCTTTAGCACTTTTAGTACCTGATTTACAGCCGTCTGAGTTATTGCCAGTTCATTGAGAAGTTGCGTAACCTGTGGCAGTAGTTCCTCTTCGGCTACATGTGACTGATTGCAGATGACACCTTGCTTAGCCTTCGTGCAACGCATATACACATGCCCCTTCTTGAGGTATGACGATATGCTACAGCCACAGGTGGCGCATTTGAGTATGCCGCTGAATACGAAGGCCTGCTTTGTTTCTGTCTTACTATGGTCATCGGTATTGCGGTCATCATTTACCAGCTGTACGAGGTCAAACAGTTCTTTTGTAATGATTGGCTTGTACTTATGAGGATACAGTCCACCGTCATATTTCATTACGCCGTAGTAGAATGGACGCTTCAACATAGTTTCAATCTGGCTCTGTCCGACAGGTTTTAGTTGCTTAGTGTTACTACGCAAACCGTCTTCTTTGAGTATCTTTGCTATCGTACGGAATGAGTTGCCAGCCAAACGTAACTCAAACGCCTTTACAATGTACTGCTCACGCTCAGGATCAGGAACAATGTCTTTGAATATCTTTCCGTCTATCTCCCAGTGCGTGTTCTTGTAGCCGACACAAGCCTTGCCCGGATATTCACGGTCACGCAACTTCTGTTCAATCTTACGCTTTACGTTATCACTAATGGCTGCAGAATAGTATCCGCCGAAAACCATACCCATATCCAACCGTGTTTTATCGTGGGCTGGTGATTTCTGCCTGAATACAAGCCCGTCTGACGGGAAATGTAGTTCCGTTTTACCTTCTCTAACTAATTTCTTCAAATCCATTACCACCTGCGATGACACATCACGGGTTAAGCGGTCAATCTTGTCAAAAACCAATATATAGAAGCCCTTGTACAGCGTGGCGCTGTTGATTATATCTAAGAACTTAGTACGGTCTTCTTTGTATGCAGTTTCGTCAAATAGGTGCTTTTCGGCGTTTAGTTTCAGGTGCTCTGCGTATTCGTCCAAGCGGTGCTCCTGAGCGGGTAGGGCATCTGTCTGACGAGGATCAGATACTCTTGATATTAAGAAGGCTTTTACACCCTTATACTTATTCTGGTCGTTGCTTAAATCTGCCACTTTCTTACTCCTAATGTTTACATTTATTGTATATTACTTACCAATACTTAACAATAGTCAATTATACTTACAGGCTTCATGGCCTCAAGCACTTTGGTGACTTCTATTAAGGTTTTGAGCTGTGAAACAGGCGGTGGTTCACGGCTTTTCAGCTTAAAACGCCTGTATTGTGAAGGGTTGAATAGCCCCTCAGCCAGATTACGAATATAACGCTCATCGTGATCCTTGAGCATCGTCTGATAATGAGCAGCTGCCATCGCCTGTGTACACGTTAGGTCGGGATTTGCCTTAGCTATGCTAGTGAACAGGCTAGTAGGGTTATCACTGTCAAGTGACACCTTCGGGATATGGGTAAAGACTTGTGTCCAATGACAGAGCAGTATCTTGCGTGATAGGTCGGTGCTATATAGTTCACGAAAACTTATACCGCCGAAAAAACCTACCATTTTTAGTTCGGATCGTATCTTCCGAACGCTATTCAGACGAACTTCAAAACGGGCGATACTGATAGATTTATTGGCTTCTAACGAATCCAGTAAGCCCATTTGCCCGTAACCATGCTTTTCATAGCTACGCTTCTCGGAAACCCTCTCCTTCTTTAGGTCGGCTACCTTGTCGTACATAGCAATATCTAGGCTATTGGTATGAATATGGTAGATGTGACCACCATTTCTAAAGTTGGTTTTTTGGACGTCATACGTCTTTGATATATCGGCGGTACGCATACTGGTTGTAATAGATGAGACAGGGGTATGGTCGGCGAAAATAATGTTCTTGCTGTAGTCAATCTTGCTTACGTCTGCCACTGCTAATTCATCAGGTGAAAGCTCTATGGCGTAAGTGTTATGCAGGGCCGCCGAAAGTTTTCTGGTTACGGCTTCAAAGTCGGCATCAGTTAATTCGCTGAAATTATTGCCGTACATCAGCTTTGGCAAGGACAACTCGATGTATAGCTTACGGATTATGCCTTCACGGCTAGGGTGTTCGTAATACTTCAGTCGCGGCTGGTAGATACCCGCCATCTTGTAGCCCTTACTAGGATTGATGGTCATCGTAACGCCGCCAGTGTTAGCGTTACGCTTCAGGATATTTTCCATTCCATTAAGCCAGTCAGGGCGCTGGCTGTACGTCATGACCAGTTTCACTGTGTCTATCATCACTACGTCCTTCAAATACTTGGCTACATTTTTTGAACACGGCTTCTTCAACGGCCCTACTTGCTTCACGGTTGATTGGGTAAAATAATCCTAGCGACTTACCGCCTACAATCTTAGTGGGGTACAACAGGCGATATGATCCGTCCAGCTTGACGTACACGGCGATAGAGTTCAGGTATATGTTGCCGTCTATCACGGCGCTGGCGATACCTATAAGCCCGTTACTGGGCTTGACTGGCGTGACGTTCACTTCGCTAACCCTCACTGGTTGCCAGCCCTTCTTGTTTACGGTTCTGCATAAAATCAACTTCCATAAGTACATCAAGCAGCTTTGCGAGTTGCTTGATTTCATCAGCAGTCAGAACAGGCTCGTCTGTGACGGCTGTACTGTTTGGCGCTGGCTCTGATGGCTGATTCATAGCCTAACAATAGCCACGTTTTTGGGGCTTGCCGTTGTTCCGTAATATGTTGTAGTTCTAAGCTACTTTTCCGTGAGTTTCCGTGAATTGCTGGTTACGGGGATAGGTTGTAGGTATCAAATATCGTTTCAGCGCCGAGGCGTTTGAGTTTACTGTCCAGCTCGGTGAGGTCTATGCCTTCTTGGTTGGCCGTAGAACGCTTAACGCTTGGCCGAAATTTTATGCCCCTCTGATTGTCCATTACTGGCAGGAAGAGCTTTTCTAAGGCTCCTGTGAAGCCCGTCTCAATAAGTGCCGTGCGAAGACCACGCTCAAGGCTATGACCCTTTAGATTGGGCGGAAAGACTACATTAGGCTGGGCTTTGGCTTGCGTTAGTATCATCTCGGTAGCTGAGCCAGCATTAACCTTTCTAACGTTCATAACGCCTTCAATACCATTGACCAGCAGCACCCCTGCATCGTTAATCTCAAAGGTATACTCAGGTATGAGCCAGTCATCTGCAAAAGAAGCCACGTTCTTGGCGGCCTCATCTAATATCTTCTTCAGTTCTGGCGATATATCTGGCGTTTCTTTGCCATTTTCAATACACAGGCTGTTCACCTTAGAGATGTGGTCTATGCCGTGATTCCTGTAGTCATCGCTGTATTCGTGGAGCGTGTATGGATCAATGGCATCTATAGTGCCAAAGGTACGCCAGCAGATGTTATCGTTTATGTCGCTCAGTTCGGTGTTGCGGCCATAGAGCTTCTTGAGTCCGGCTACCAGCAGGACGTAGCTACGGTTAATAGCAGCGAGGTCTGGCAAGTCGTCATTGCGGTGGTCGGCAACCAACGCAAAAATCCTCACAACACGCTCGTTCAGGTATTTTGCTAGTGCATAGTCGTTAGCTTTGGTATTTTCTTCGCTCATTACATCTTTCATCTTCCACTTGGTTGTTAAGTATTATATGCTATTGTTAATGGCCGAAAAAGATAAACCAAAAGAATACTTGCGTGTAAGTGAGGCCGGCCAGTTGCTGGGCGTACACGCTAATACTTTGCGTAACTGGGACAAGCAGGGCTTGCTGAAGCCCGTCAGGGTGGGGGTGCGAAAAGAACGGCGATACAAACGGGAAGATGTAATAAAGTTTCTAAAGGAGGCTGAATGATGAAAGTAAAAGTCGATGAATTAAAAGCAAAGGTGTTAGCTGGCGTAAGTAAGCTCGGCTACGAGGGTGATGATGCAAAGACAATAACAGACGTACTGTTATACGCTCAGCTTCGTGGTAATAATCAAGGTATTACAAAGATAGCAACAGGTGGTGTGCCAAAAGCCGCCGATGTTCAAGAATACAAAGTAGTAAAGCAGAATAAGGCTGGTGCTTTGGTTTCTGGCGGTCACTCTATGGTTGCAACGGCCAAAGCTACTGACTTGGCGATTGAGCTTGCAAATGAACATGGTGTTGGCGTTGTAGGTAGCAATCATACGTTTACTTCATCAGGTGCAATCGGTTACTTCTCAAGGCGAATTGCCAGTAAGGGCTATATCGGCTTTGTATGCGTTGGTAACGGATCATTTGCCTTTGTTGCTCCTGACGGCTCAGCAGAGCCAAAACTAGGCACAAATCCCTTCTCATACGCCTTTCCGTACAATGGCGGCGAAGTAGTTTTTGATAACGCCACTGCTGCTATGGCTTTCTTCGGCATCGTAGAAGCTAAGCTCAAGGGTGAGGCGTTGCCAGAGGGCATAGGTTACGACAAAGACGGTAATCCTAGCACTGATGCCGCCGCCGTTCTGGATGGTTCAATCGCTACCTTTGCAGCTCATAAAGGGTTCGGCCTATCACTGTTAGTACAATTACTCGGCGGACCTTTCTCTATGGCTGGAACACCAAATGTGAACGAAGATGATGGGGCGGGTACATTTGTCTTAGCAATTGATGCTGGCTTACTTGCTGGTAAAGAGGAATATCTAAAACGGGCGACCGAATTAGTTAATCAAATCAAGTCTGCTAAGCCGCTTCCTAATAAGGAAGTTATTCTGCCCGGCAAACATGGTGATAAATTGGCTAAGCAAGCTATTGAAAATAATGAGATTGAGATTGCGGATGCTATATGGGATCAGCTAGTGTCCTTCGTTAGCGAGTAAAAATCTATGAGCAAACACATACTCGTACTTGGTTCTGGTGTATCTGGCCTATCAACTGGCATACTACTGCTCAAAGAGGGCTTTAGCGTCCATATTTGGGCTAAAGACTTGCCACCAAACACAACTTCAAACATTGCGGCAGCTTTTTGGTATCCGTATTTGTGCAATCCACGAGATAAGGCTACTAAGTGGAGTGGTTTTACATTGAAATACCTCAAGCAGAACGCCTTGAGTGATTCAGATAGTGGCTGTATTAAGCGTACCGTTACTGAGCTGTTTGAAGAAAAAGTTGATGAACCTTGGTGGCGTGATGCGGTTGAAAACTATCGCAGACCAACAAAAGATGAGCTTCCTGAAGGTTATGTTGATGGTTATCAGACTGAGGCTATCTTGATGGACACATCAATGTATGTGAGCTGGCTCGTTGAGCAATACAAACAGCTTGGCGGTACAGTTGAGCAAAAGGAAATAACTGATATCAATGAAGCCTTCGAAGACCATGACACTGTGATTAACTGTACGGGCTTAGGTTCTCGTACTCTGTTCAATGACGATAAAGTATACCCCGTTCGTGGACAGGTCGTGCTTGTAAAACCAAATGGCTTTGAGCAAGTTATGGCTGACGACGAAGGACGTAACAGTATGGCCGTTATCATTCCTCGGATCAACGACATTGTGTTAGGTGGCACGGTTCAGGCAAACAATTGGAGTCTGGAAGTTGACCCTAAAGACACAGACGATATATTGCGTAAGGCTAAGGCCATATCACCAATTTTCAATAACGTAGAAGTTATTGAGGCGAAAGTCGGTTTACGTCCTGCTCGTGACGAAGTACGTCTTGAGGCAGAGCAATTTGGTGATAAAACCGTCATCCACAACTACGGACATGGCGGTGCTGGCTTTACGTTATCATGGGGCTGTGCAAATGACGTAGTTGAATTAGTAAGAGTGGCGGCTGTCAATGGCTAGGTATATCTTATTTGATGCAGATGGTGTTCTAACGTTGCCAGAAGATGTGTTCTCCGTAGTGTATGCTCGTTCACACGGATTAGACACTGAGCCATTTGAAAACTTCTTTAGGAACGAGTGGTCGCCAATCGTAACAGGTGCTAAGGACTTAAAAGAAAGCATAGCTGCTAATCCTGAGTTGTGGCAGTGGAACGGTAGTGTGGACGAGCTACTTGACTACTGGTTCAAAACTGAGGATGTGCGTAATGAGGAGCTTCTTAAATTGATTGGCGAAATAAAGAACAAGGGCATACCTTGTTTTCTGGCGACAGACCAAGAAAAATACCGTGCAGAGTATATGAAAAGTGTGATGTTCAAGGATTTATTTAGCGGCTACTTTGTGTCTGCTGAGCTTGGTGTTGGCAAAACAGACCCAAGATTTTTTGAGTTAGTCTTAGAAAGACTGGGCGTTGAATACCCTGAGCTAAAACCAAGCGAAGTTATATTCTTTGATGACAGTCAGTCAAAAGTAGATACTGCTAAAGCCGTAGGTATCGATGCTAGGTTGTTTGAAGACAACAAACAGATTAGAGAGCTGCTAAATAAGGAGGCTTAGCTTGATTAGCATCTCAATCACAGCCGATACGGTCGCTTGGTACGGAGCAATTGTGGCAACCCTAGGTGCGGTAAAAGTTATCTATGATATATGGGGCGACAAAGGTCGTTTAGACATTAGCTTTCAAAGAGATATGTTTATAGCTGGATCGGATGGTGAAGACCAAGTTCTTATTAAAGTGGTCAACAAAAGCAAGCGGCCATCGCAAATAACGCACGTTGGTATGAGATTTTATAAAGACTGGGATAAAGCACTTCTGTTCGTAAATGAACCGACACGCAATCTAAGTGAGGCCAATCCATCGGCCATGTACTTACAGCCTCAGAAGGACTTAGACCTTGCAGATTTATGGTTTGTATTTGTGATTGATGTTAGGGGAAAAGAGCATCATTTGTATTGGAAACGATTGGGCTTTTTGAAATGGTGGCAGTATAAAATTCGCAATAAGCTACGCAAACTTGGTATTCTCAAAAAACCAAAGGGCAAAAAATAAGATGATAGACACTCTAAAGTTTTTCAGAGAGAACTACGATCCTAAGTCATATTATTCAAAGTTCCAAAGCCGATTAGCCAGCATACACGATGAACAATTTGTCTACGCAGACAGGCAGGAAATTGTTGATAGGTTCAGGCTAATATGTAAGCCGCCCGAATTGGAGTACGAGAATGACGATAACGAGTTCTTGCTCCTGTGTTTCTGGCTCAACAAAAATGGATATGTTGTCAAAGAGTTTCCTAATCTTCTATCACGACCCAGCTCATTGCTGAATTTTGCTTACAATGACATTCGCAAATACATTCAAAAGGAGCGAGGATCGGATGGTACGGTGCAGTGGCGAGAACGCCGTGAGCTATGCGACAGTCTTACTATAACAACAAACGCTGCGTTCCAGCTACTTCCAGATGATATTGAAGAAAAGATTCGTCTTATATCTACTCGTGGAGCGGAGTTTGACGGCATGGCAGTAGATGAAAAGCTGCAAAACCTGAACAACCTTATAGAAAATCTACTCAAGCCGAGTAGCAAGGGCAACTACCTCACTATCAACTACGATGACGTGTTCTTTGGCTTCATATCAGAAGAAGACGTGAAACAGTACAGAAAATCTACACAGCCGTTCAGACACGCAACCGATGACACGCTGCGTGAGAGAGCTAGTATTCCTGAAAATGAAAAGAAACTCCTGTCAGACTTAGGAGTATTTATAGCCGTACACCTACATAATCATCTTAATGGTGCTCATAAAGCTAAATAGATAAATCTACAACGGTATTTTGGGAAAAAAATTTGTGTACCGTCAGTAGTTCTTAGTACGATGTAAAAAGTGAACGGGATGTGCCGCCGATTTATACCAAGACTTCCTTCACTATGGATAGTTTACGTTCATCAAAGTCTATACTAGCGGTTCGCAACTCGTCTGCCAGTGTGAGCCAAAGCATAAGCATTATAGAGAGGCGTTTTAGCGTCTCGTCATTTGCTACAATACCGACATGGTAAAAGCGAAACTTATAGTATTGAATGGCTTTGCGGCTTCAGGTAAGACAACGATTGCCAAGAAGTATATCGCCGAACACGGCATGGCTATGGCTCTTGAGGCCGACGCTATCGTTGACAACATAGGCGACTGGACAAACCACCAAGAAGAGGTACGACAGTTGACGTTCGAGCTGACGAAAGCCATGCTTCGAGCTTATTGCCATCTGGACATGACGTTGTTCTGCCTTATTTAGTAACCAACGCCGAAGAGGTTCAGGAATTTGAATCGATTGCCAACGCGTATAATGCCGGCTACCACGAGTTTGTCTTACACAACAAACGAGCCGACGCCATAGCACGGTTGCTCAAAAGAGGGAAATGGGGAGAGGAGACATCTCCGCCGCTTACCGAGAAGGATATGCCCGAAATCGAGAACCTTATGGACAGAATGGAGTCGGCACTAGAGAAAAGACCTCATGCGATAAAAATTCAGCTTAAAGGCTACGATCCGAACGCAACCTACAGCCAACTCTTGCAGCACATAGAATCATAGCTCAGCAGCTTGCAGTATACCCGTGATGTTCCGCATTTTGTACGCATCGTAATCTACGCTGGCGGTTCGAAACTCGACAGCTAGTGTGAGCCGAGCCTACTCACAATACGAAGTTGAAGTTAATCCAGTAGCCATTGAGGCTACTGGATTTGTTTTCGGGCATTTGTACCGCCCCGGCCTATCGCTTGCGCTCTCTAAGCACCTTGGCAATCGCATTGAAGTAGGAAAAGTCGGCTTCACCGTCTTTTACTTCAGGCAGAAGCGCCGCCCCCTCGCTTATTTCATTCCACGCGCAGATAATTCCGTAGCGTTCAGAGGGTGGAATCCGTATGTTCTCGTCGACCCAATCCAGCGTCGCTTGCATCATTGCAGCCGCTTTTTCCGGAGTAGAGCCAACAACTATAGGCGTGAATGGATACCTGCCGGCGACATCTTCCAGGCGCTGCCCGGGTGCTCCTCTGGGGCTGGAGTCCCAGCCCAAAACCGCCGGCGGAATGAATGGCACGGAGATACCGGATGCTATTTCTTCCCACCTTTTAGGCAGGCCGGCGGCCAAGTCATCGTAATTCTGTATATAATACCCTTCATTACAAAAGAAATCGGGGAGTAGGGCATACGCACTTGCCGCATCCATAGCCTCATTTGCTTTGCGGGAACCTCTTCCGATGGCAACTAGGTACGGTTCAATTCTATACTCCCGCCAGGCATATTCCTTTATTTCGTTAGAAAATCTTAGGAACGGGCCTTTGGTCTCGTCATCTATGGGCATGACCGTGTTGTATAGCGATAGATACGGCCTGCCATTTATGTACAGATAACCATCCTGATTCCAATATTTCGCCATGCATTCATCAACAATAAAACGAGCTGTTTCAGGCGTCACGTCATAAGCGCGTCCGGGTTCCTTTTTGAGATCTGCGTTTCCCGGAACCGGAAGTATCACCCGCGGCGCATCCACGGACCACATAACAGCAAAATCAAGATCACCCGTTTCACTCTCTAAAAACGTTGCTATTGATCCCGCGTACTCCCGGATTGTCCGACCGTTTCTTATGCCGCCATAGGTATCAAAAACTACAAAATCAAGGCCGACATCCTGCATAAGGCCGACCTGTACATCCATTGCGGCAGAGTCCTCATTATCCCAGTGCGTGACGGAAGGATCGCCCAAGCAGTAGGTCCTGGGCTGCTCATGACCCGGGAACATGGGCGTCGCATGTTGGATAAGCTTCGTCTCATCCACCGGATCATAACCCGCCAGCGCGGCACGTGCTACAACCTCTGGATCCTGTGTGGTAAACGGGTAAAAATAAGCACCTACGGGAATCTCAGTTTTTGACATCTGTGTTGTTGTTTGAGAAGGGTAGCAGACGTCTCATTTATAGTCAAGGCTTCTTTAGCGTAACGGGCAAGGCAACTACCCCCTTATCGGCTTTTGACTCGTCAATCGCGAGCGCCATATTCGGCCAGCATCTGCCTGATCAGCACATCATGGTTGCAAGATGAAAAGTTTCTGAGTATACTACCGTGGTCTTTTAGGGTGACCAACTCAAATGGTTCAAGCCTCACGTTTATACTGAGGGGGTTAATTTTTTGAGTTATTCGTCGCTCACCAGATTTAATTCCACCGTGGATCAATCCGAAGGATATGCCACATTTATTTAGATGATCAAACTTTAGGCTATGTCTCCAAAAAACAAACGTCATTTCGATGAGCAGCACTTTTTGCATATGCTAAAGCGCTATTTGCCCACACAAGGCCCGCTCAAGGATTTTGTACATCACAATACGCTGCATGCGTTTCAGGATATGAAATTTTATGACGCAATCTTTAAAGCGTCAGCTATCTTTGGATTCCAAACTACATTTTCGCTCACCGAGTATAGGGATCTGTACAGGATCAAGCGGATTACCCCAGAGATCTTGGTCAGAATAATACAGAAAAGAAAAAGCAGCGAAGATTTCGAAGAGTGGCATTTCAGAGCTCTCCACAAAATGTATAGCTGGGCTATCGAACCACGCGTCGGAAAGCTGCGAAGTGAGTGGAAGCGCCTATATCCCATAGACATGGACAACGCAGTGCAACCGCTCCTGTTCCGCATTATATGCAGTTATATTGATCAAGGGATTGCTATCTCATCCTTCCCCTTCGAAGACAAGGGTCTCCTGAATGCAATGCGCAGCTTAGAAGACCATAGCCTAGTGAGCTTCTTTAAAACAAAACGTGCCCGCGACCTTTTGCATGACAAGTCCTGCACTATCACCAAACTGCTGGAAATAGCAGTAGGCGAGGAGGCATACTTCGAACAATACGTTTATGACCAACAGTTTGCACACCAGGGATGGTCGGGCATGGTGTCGACTCTCGAGGACAGGCCGGAAACGCTGTTATATCCCAAGAAAATTGCTTTGCAAGATATGATAATGCTCGAGCTTTTGCTTGAGATCGATGCACTAACGAGCACCCTGGGCGAAGAATGGCAGCCACTAGGAAACAGTGCTACACAGCCGCCGGTAGACATGTTTGCGGACGAACCAAACAGCGAGCTGCGAGAAGTTATCAAAATATGGCAGGACGCGTTTGAGTGGAGCTACTATGATACGGCGCTTTCTGGGCTACTACTTACACTGCCGGCCAGCTCGGCCATAGAGAAGGTGAGCGCAAAGAGCTTTCAAGCTATCTTTTGCATCGACGAACGAGAATATTCCCTAAGAACATACGTAGAAAGTGTGGACAAGCACTGCGAAACATTCGGTGCGCCTGGATTTTTCGGGATAGAGTTCTATTTTCAGCCCGCTCACGCAAAATTTTACGACAAGCTCTGTCCTGCGCCGGTTACTCCTAAGTATCTCATCAAAGAAGTTCCGAAGGATGACCGGCATGTGCACACGAAAGAAATCATGTACAGCAAGCATTCCCATAAGCTGGTCAGGGGTTTCTTGCTATCTTATGTATTGGGCATCCTGGCCCTGGGCAAGCTGATCGCCAACCTTATAAAGCCTACTATGAGTCCGGCGATTGCCGACGCGTTTGCTCATATGGATCCGAACACTGACCTGACCATCGTGCACACTGGCGAGCGAGACAAAGAAAAAAATCTGCGAGTGGGCTTTACGGTGCAGGAAATGACAGACCGCGTGGAAAAAATGCTGCGGTGCATTGGCCTGACCAAAAACTTTTCTCGGCTCGTGTATGTCATCGGTCACGGCTCGAGCAGCGCCAACAACCCGCATCATGGGGCACACGATTGCGGTGCATGCAGCGGAAGGCCAGGTTTGGTCAATGCCCGGGTCTT
>WNGR01005339.1_pt1 | contig 22364 bp, 18 predicted proteins | sample 5407581 | NCBI WGS metagenome assembly WNGR01 (sample SAMN13153383, study PRJNA577476) | soil metagenome | isolation source: 80 cm soil or saprolite under Garry oak tree replicate 2 | place: USA:California | collected 2016-06-15
AGCAGAACGGCGCCAGGACCGACTATTGGAAGACCGGCCATTCCTACATGAAGCGGCGCGTGAACGAGATCGGCGCCATAGCCGGCTTCGAGAAGTCAGGTCATTTCTTCTTCAATCCGCCGCTCGGCCGCGGCTATGACGATGGGCTGATATTCGCGCTCGCGGTCTGCGACCTGCTCGACCGCAACCCGGGAAAGAGCATGGCCGACCTCAAGAACGCGCTGCCGAAGACATGGTCGTCGCCGACCATGGCGCCGCACTGCGCCGACGAGGTGAAATACGGCGTGGTCGACGAGGTGGTGAAGCACTTCGAACAGGCGAAGGCGAAAGGCGAAAAAATCATCGGGCAGCCGATCCGCGACCTCGTGACCGTCAACGGCGTGCGCGTCACTGTCGAGGACGGCACCTGGGGGCTCGTTCGCGCCTCCTCCAACAAGCCGGAGCTGGTGGTGGTGGTCGAAAGCCCAGTCTCCGAGCCGCGCATGCGCGACATGTTCAAGGCCGTCGACGCCGTCCTGCGCACGCATCCCGAGGTCGGCGCCTACAACCAGACGATCTGAGATTACGCCGCCGTCTCCTCGAAGGTCGCGCGGAAGGGGTGGGCCGGATAGACGCCGAGGATCTTCATCTCCTTGGAGAAGAACGCGAGCTCTTCGAGCGCGAGCACGAGCGCACGATCCTCGGGGTGACCTTCGACGTCGGCGTAGAACTGGGTGGCGAAGAAATTGCCCTCGACCATGTAGCTTTCGAGCTTGGTCATGTTGACGCCGTTGGTGGCGAAGCCGCCGAGCCCCTTGTAGAGGGCGGCCGGCACGTTGCGCACCCGAAAGACGAAGGTCGTGACCACCGGGCCGGCGCCGTTCTTCGCCCATTGCGCCGCGCGCGCGAGCACGATGAAGCGCGTGGTGTTGTGGTCCTCGTCCTCGATGTCCGCGGCCAGGATCTCGAGGCCGTAGATCTCGGCCGCGAGCCGCGACGCGATGGCGGCGCGCGTCTTATCGCCGGCCGCAGCGACCTCGCGCGCGGAGCCCGCCGTGTCGGCCGCGACGATCGGCCTGATGCCAAGCTTGCGGATGACCTTGCGGCATTGGCCGAGCGCATGGACGTGGCTTTCGACCGTCTTGATGCCGTCGAGCGTGGCGCCTTTGGGTGCGAGCAACTGGTGCCGCACCGGCATGAAATGCTCGCCGATGATGTGCAGGCCCGATTCCGGCATCAGGTGGTGGATGTCGGCGACGCGGCCGGCGACCGAGTTCTCGATCGGGATCATGCCCAGATCGGCCTCGCCCGCCGAGATGGCGGCAAAGCAATCCTCGAAGGTCGGGCAGGGCACCGCCTCGGCGTCCGGATAGACCTCCTGGATAGCGAGGTGCGAGTTCGCCCCCGGCTCACCCTGGAATACGACCTTGCTGGGTATCGCCATCGCCGCTCCGGTACTCGCACCGACAAGGTCAAGTCAACGGCCGCCCGCCAGGAGTTCGCGCGCCCGCAAGAGGTCCTCGGGCGTGTCGACGCCGAGCGGGACCGAGTCGACGAGCGCGACATCGATGCGCATGCCGGCTTCGAGGGCGCGCAACTGCTCGAGCTTCTCGCGCTGTTCAAGCGGCGAGGGAGGCAGGCGCACGAAGCGCGCCAGCGCGGGGCGGCGATAGGCGTAGAGGCCGATGTGATGATAGAGCGGGCCTTCGCCCGCCGGCGCAGTCGCGCGGGTGAAATAGAGCGCGCGCAGCCGCTTCGGCCCGACCGGGGAGCCGACGACCTTCACCACGTTCGGGTTGGTGCGCTCCTCGGCGCGGGTGATTTCGGCTGCGAGCGTGGCGATGTCGACCGCGGGGTCGGCAAGCGGCGCCAGCGCCGCGCGGATGTCGGACGGCTTGAGCGTCGGCAGATCGCCCTGCACATTGACAATGATCCCGCAGCGGCTGGCCGGATCGGTGCTTCCGAGGGCCTCGAAGATGCGGTCCGAGCCGGAGACATGGTCGGCCCGCGTCATCACCGCCTGGCCGCCCGCTTTCTCCACGCAGGCCGCGATCGCCTCCGAATCGGTCGCAACCATCACCGCGCCGATCTCGGCGGCCTGGGCGCTGCGCATGACGTGCACGATCATCGGCTCGCCGGCGATATCGGCGAGCGGTTTCCCCGGCAGCCGCTTCGAGGCCATGCGGGCGGGGATGATGATGAGGACGTCGCTGTCGGCCATCGGTCCAAAAGAGCCGGCCCAAGGCCGAAACCCGCTGCGAAATGGATCGTGGGGTTGCCGGTTATACGGGTTGCCAGAGCCGAGGCAAACCGGTTATCTGTCCGCCGCTGCACGGTCGAACATCCTCCCCATTCCGCGCCCGGAAGCTCAAGATGAACTCCTTTGAGTTGAACAAGATCCTTGGCGCCATTCTCGGCACCTGCCTGGGCCTGGTCGCGCTGAACATCGCGGCCGGCGCCATCTTCGCTCCGGGCAAGCTCGAGAAGCCTGGCTACGACATCGTCGTTCCGGAGCGCCCGGCTGGAGGAGAGCAGAAGGGACAGCCGCAGTCGACCGATCCGCCGATCGAGCAGGTACTGGCCAATGCCGATGTCGGCCGCGGCGCAAGTGCCGCCCAGAAATGCGCCGCCTGTCACACCTTAGACAAGGGCGGGAAGGCGCTGGTCGGCCCCAATCTCTGGGGCGTGGTCGGCCGGCCGAAGGCCTCCATGCCGGGCTTCAACTATTCGGACGCGTTGAAGGCAAAGGGCGGCACCTGGACCCCTGAAGACCTCTACCAGTTCCTGGCCAATCCGAAGGCGATGATCCCCGGCACCGCCATGACCTTCACTGGCGTGCCGCGTGCCAGCGAGCGGGCGGACATCATCGCCTATCTCAACAGCCTGTCCGACAATCCCGCCCCCTTGACCAAGGCGGCCCAGGCGCCGGGCGGCGCGAATCCTCGATAATCGAGCGCTGGTCGCGCCGCGTGCGCCAACGGGCCCGGACTTCGCGATGCAGCACCTGCCGCGGCCGTTGCCGGCCGTGGACGTCCACGCGAATGTGAAGGGCGGACAACGTGGATGGCGGCGAACCGGTGGCTATCTATCCAAAATCGGACATAATCGCTGAGATCCGTGCTCGATCCTGGTCCCGTCCGCCCTGGAGGATATCTTGCGCCTGAGCCGCCGATCCATCATCCGCACCGGCCTTCTCGCCGCTGCTTCCCCCGCTCTCGGCCGGTTCGGCCTCCCGCTCGCCGCACCGGCCGTCGCCCAGGAGCAGGACTGGCGACACGCCCTGTCGCTGTTCGGCGATCTCAAATATCCGCCGGGTTTCAAGCATTTTGAATATGCCAGTCCAAGCGCACCGAAAGGCGGCACCGTGCGCCTGAGCACGCGGGGCACCTTCGACAATTTCAACGTGGTCGTCTCCGGGGTTAAGGGGGCCATCGCCAGCGGCATCGGCCTGCTGTTCGATTCATTGACGGTCGAGTCATTGGACGAGGAATCGAGTGCCTATGGTCTCCTGGCGGAGGCGGTGAGGCATCCCGCCGATTTTTCCTCGGTGACCTATCGCTTGCGCGCGGAGGCCAGATTTCACGACGGCAAACCGGTCACGCCCGAGGACGTGATCTTCTCGTTCGACGCGTTCAAGAAGAACAGCCCGACGTATTCCGCCTACTATCGTCACGTGGTGAAGGCGGAGAAGACCGGCGCGCGCGAGGTGACGTTCACCTTCGACGCTCCCGGCAATCGCGAGCTGCCGAGCATCGTCGGGCAGCTCAGCGTCCTGCCGAAGCATTGGTGGGAAGCGACCGACCGCGCCGGCAACAAGCGCGATGTCGCCGCCACCACGCTCGAGCCGCTGCTCGGAAACGGTCCCTACCGGCTCAAGGAATTCGTCGCCGGCCGCACGCTCGTGTTCGAGCGTGTCAGGGATTATTGGGGCAAGGATGTGAACGTCAAGCTCGGGCAGGACAATTTCGACGAAATTCGATTCGAATATTTCCGCGACCCGCAGGTCGAGCTCGAAGCCTTCAAGGCCGATCAGGTCGATTTTCGAACCGAGCAGAGCGCCAAGACCTGGGCGACCGCCTATCAAGACATTCCGGCAGTCAAGGACAAGCGCATCGTGCTGGAAGAGTTTCCAGTCCTCAACCTCGGCGTCATGCAGGCGTTCGCCTTCAATACGCGCCGCGAGAAATTCAAGGATGCACGCGTGCGGCGGGCATTCAACTTCGCTTTCGATTTCGAGGAAATGAACAAGCAAATCTTTTTTGGAGCCTATAAACGCATCAGCAGCTATTTCGACGGCACCGAACTCGCCTCCTCCGGGCTTCCCCAGGGCCAGGAGCTCGAAATTCTCCAAACCGTGCGCGACAAGGTGCCCCCGGAGGTCTTCACTACCCCTTACAAGAACCCCGTCGGCGGCAGTCCGGAAGCGGTGCGCAACAATCTACGCGAGGCGACCCGGCTCATGCGCGAGGCCGGTTACGAGGTTCGCAATCAAAAGCTGACCAATGTCAAGACCGGGGAGCCGATGACGGTCGAGTTCCTGATCGAGGATCCGCAGATGGAGCGATACATCTTGTTCTACAAGCCATCGCTCGAACGGCTGGGTATCCCGGTGACGGTCCGCACCGCCGACGAGGCCCAATACCAGAACCGGCTGCGCCAGTGGGATTTCGACATCATCTCCGAACTCTGGGCGGAATCGCTGTCGCCGGGCAACGAGCAGCGCGAGTTCTGGGGTTCGCAGGCGGCCGACATGGCCGGCTCGCGCAACCTCGTCGGGATCAAGAATCCCGCGGTCGGACTGCGCGCTGGGACCGCTTCAGCCACTCGGACCCGCTGCCGAAATACGCCAGGTCCGGTTTCCCGACCGTCTGGTGGTGGGACGCCCGCAAGGCGGCCAAAACAGGGGGCCGCCAATGACGTTTCCGTCTGATCGCGTCGGCATGGGCGATGGCGCGCTCACGCGCCGCGACACGCTGGTTCTCGGTGCGGGCGCTGTTGCCGCGATCGTTGCGCAACCGGCCGTGGCCGAGAATGAGCCCGAACGCCACGGGATTTCCGCCTTCGGCGACCTCAAATATCCGCCCGACTTCAAGCATTTCGACTATGTCAACCCGAATGCGCCGAAGGGCGGGGCGTTTTCCCAGATCGGGCCGGTCCGGATGTTCAATCAGAACTTCCTGACCTTCAATTCGCTCAACAGCTACATCCTCAAGGGTGACGCGGCGCAGGGCATGGAGCTCACCTTTGCGACCCTGATGGCGAGCGCGTCGGACGAGCCCGACGCCATGTATGGGCTTGCCGCGCGCGCGGTCCGCATCGCGCCGGACGGGCTCACCTACCGCTTCCTGATGCGGCCGGGGGCAAAATTCCACGACGGCACGCCGCTTACCGCCCACGATGCCGCTTTCTCGTTCAATCTCCTGAAGGAGAAGGGACATCCGATCATTCAGCAGCTCATGCGCGACGTCGTCGGCGCCGAGGCGGCCGACAGCGCGACCGTGGTGGTAAGGTTTGCGCCCAAGCGCGGGCGCGACGTGCCGCTGTTCGTCGCCGCGCTCCCGATCTTCTCCCGCGCCTATTACTCGACCAAGACCTTTGACGAAACGACCCTCGAAGCGCCGCTCGGCAGCGGCGCCTACAAGGTCGGACGCTTCGAGCCGGGCCGTTTCATCGAATACGAGCGGGTCAAGGATTGGTGGGGCGCCGATCTGCCGGTCTCGCGCGGCCAGGACAACTTCGATACCGTGCGCTACGAGTTCTACCGCGACCGCGACGTCGCCTTCGAGGGCTTCACCGCCAAGAGTTATATCTTCCGCGAGGAGTTCACCTCCCGCATCTGGGCGACGCGCTACGATTTCCCGGCGATCCGGGACGGGCGCGTCAAGCGCGACATTCTGCCCGACGAGCGGCCTTCGGGCATGCAGGGCTGGTTCATCAACACGCGGCGGGAGAAGTTCAAGCATCCGAAGCTGCGCGAAGCCTTGGTCTACGCCTTCGACTTCGAATGGACCAACAAGACCATCATGTATGGATCCTACGAGCGAGTCCATTCGGTGTTCCAGAATTCGGACATGATGGCCAAGGGCAAGCCGAGCGCGGACGAGCTCGCGCTGCTCGAGCCGTTCCGCGGCAAGGTGCCGGACGAGGTGTTCGGCGAGCCGTTCGTGCCGCCGGTCTCCGACGGTTCGGGCCAGGACCGCGCGCTCCTGCGCAAGGCGAACCAGCTCCTGCAGGAGGCGGGTTACGTCATCAAGGATGGCAAGCGTGTCGGCCCGAACGGCGAGCGCATTACCATCGAGTTTCTCGCCGAGGACCCGGGGATCCAACCCCACCACCTGCCATTCATCAAGAATCTCGGCACTCTCGGCATCGAGGCGACGCTGCGGATCGTCGATCCGGTGCAATATCGCGCCCGCGTCGACGAGTTTGACTTCGATATGACGATACTTCGCCTCGCCTTGTCGTCGACGCCGGGGGATGGACTGCGTTCGATTTTCTCCTCCCAGTCGGCGACGACCAAGGGCTCGCACAATCTCGCCGGCGTCGCCGATCCGGCCATCGATGCATTGATCGAGAAGATCATCGCCGCCGAGAGCCGCCCGGCGCTCACCACCGCCTGCCGCGCGCTCGATCGCCTGTTCCGTGGCGGACGGTACTGGATCGCGCAATGGCACAAGCCCTCGCACTGGGTCGCCTATTGGGACGTGTTCGCGCGGCCGGCGATCAAGCCGCGCTATGCGCGCGGGGTTCCGGAGACCTGGTGGTACGACCGCGACAAGGCGGCAAAGATCGAGCGCGCGGGCTAGGGATCAGCCCTCGATGGCACGTGGCGCGAGCGGAGCGGCGAGATGCGAAGCGGGTCAGGAGGAGGTCAGTGAAGAACCGGCAGACGTGGTCCGACGCTGCACCGACACCGCCCACCTCGTCCTTCCTGCGCAAAGGGGAAGCGGACAGCGTATCGCGCCGCGATGCGCTGATCATCGGGGTCGGGGCGCTGGGCTCGGCGGCTGGCGTGTTTGGCGGTGCGGCCGGGTCTCTTTCCCGGGCCTTGGCCGCCGATGAGGTCGAGAGCCATGGCATGTCGGCCTTCGGTGATCTCAAATATCCTCGGGACTTTCACCACTTCGACTACGTCAATCCGAACGCGCCCAAGGGCGGCATCTTCTCGCAGATCGGCCCATCGCGGCAGTTCAACCAGAACTTCCTCACCTTCAATTCGCTCAACAGCTACATCCTGAAGGGCGATGCGGCCGAAGGCATGGAACTGACCTTCGCAACCCTGATGGCGCCGACGAACCAGATGTCGGCGGTCCATGACGAGCCGGACGGGATGTACGGATCTGCCGCGCGCGCGGTGCGCATCTCCGCCGATGGGCTCACCTACCGCTTTCTGCTGCGGCCCGAGGCCCGGTTCCATGACGGAAGCCGGCTCACCGCCCACGATGTCGCCTTCTCGCTGCTGCTGCTCAAGGAGAAGGGCCACCCGCTCATCAGGCAGCAGTTGCGCGACTTCGTCGGGGCGGAGGTCGCGGACGATGCGACCGTCGTCGTGCGCTTCGCGCCCAAGCGCGCCCGCGACGTGCCGCTGTACGTCGCCAACCTGCCGATCTTCTCCCGCGCCTACTATACCAGCCGCGAGTTCGACGAATCGACGCTCGACGTGCCGCTCGGTTCGGGCGCCTACAAGGTCGGGCGCTTCGAGCCGGGCCGCTTCATCGAATACGAGCGGGTGAAGGACTGGTGGGGCTCCGACCTGCCGACGTGGCGCGGCCTGAACAATTTCGACATCGTGCGCTTTGAGTTCTACCGCGACCGCGACGTCGCCTACGAGGGCTTCACCGCCAAGAACTATCTCTTCCGCGAGGAATTCACTTCGCGCATCTGGGCGACGCGTTACGACTTCCCTGCCATTCGCGACGGTCGCGTGAAACGCGAGACGATCCCCGACGACACCCCCTCGGGGGCGCAGGGCTGGTTCATCAACACGCGGCGGGAGAAATTCAAGCATCCGAAGCTGCGCGAGGCCTTGATCTATGCCTTCGACTTCGAATGGACCAACAAGACGATCATGTATGGTGCCTACGACCGGACCCATTCCGTGTTCCAGAACACCGATATGATGGCGAAGGGCAAACCGGGCCCGGACGAGCTCGCGCTGCTTGAACCGTTCCGCGGAAAAATCCCTGACGAGGCGTTCGGCGAGGCGTTCGTTCCGCCGGTCTCCGACGGCTCGGGCCAGGACCGCACGCTCTTGCGCAAGGCGACCCAGCTCTTACAGGAGGCCGGATACGTCATCAAGGACGGCAAGCGGGTATCGCCGAAAGGCGAACGCATCACCCTCGAATTCCTGATCGACGAGCCCGACTTTCAGCCGCACCATCTGCCGTTCATCAAGAATCTGGCGACGCTCGGCATCGACGCGACCTTGCGTCTTGTCGACCCGGTGCAATTCCGCGCTCGCCTCGACGGGTTCGACTTCGATCTCGTCCCGGAGCGGTTCCAATTCTCGTCGACCCCGGGCGACTCGCTGCGTCCGTATTTCTCCTCCGAGGCGGCGGCCACGAAGGGCTCCTACAATCGCGCCGGCGTTGCAGATCCGGCGATCGATGCGCTGGTCGAGCTGGTTCTCGCCGCCCAGACGCGGCCGCAGCTTGTAACCGCCTGCCGGGCGCTCGACCGCGTGTTTCGCGCTGGCCGCTATTGGGTGTCGCAGTGGTACAAGGCCTCCCATCGCATCGCCTATTGGGACGTGTTCGGACGGCCTGCGACAAAACCACGCTATGGCCGTGGCATTCCCGAGACCTGGTGGTACGATCGCGACAAGGCGGCGAAGATCGAACGAGCGGGATAGGATCGTGGCGACCGACGAGAAACTCATCCGCAAATGACCGCCTACATCATCCGGCGCATCCTCCTGATGATCCCGACCTTGTTAGGGATCATGCTGGTTTCGTTCCTGGTCGTGCAGTTCGCGCCCGGCGGGCCGATCGAGCGCGTGATCGCCATGCTCTCCGGCGCCGACACCGGCGGAGCCTCGCGCGTGTCGGGCGCCCCAGGCGATTTCGGCGCCCGCGGACAGCAGCAGGGCACCTTCACCGGCGACAGCGTCAATACCAAATATCGTGGCGCCCAGGGGCTCGACCCCGAATTCCTCAAGAGCCTGGAAAAGCAGTTCGGCTTCGACAAGCCGGCCTACCAGCGTTTCTTCCTCATGCTGTGGAATTACAGCCGGTTCGATTTCGGCAAGAGCTATTTCCGCGATGTGGGCGTGCTGCAATTGATCAAGGAGAAGATGCCGGTCTCGATCTCGCTCGGCATCTGGCTCACGCTGCTCACCTATCTGATTTCGATCCCGCTCGGAGTGCGCAAGGCGATCAAGGACGGCTCGCCGTTCGATGTCTGGACCTCGGGCGTCATCATCGTCGGCTATGCGATCCCCGGCTTCCTCATTGCGATCCTCCTGATCATCCTGTTCGCCGGCGGCTCGTTCTTCGCCTGGTTCCCGTTGCGCGGGCTGACCTCCGAGAATTGGAGCGAATTGGTTTGGTGGCAGAAGATCGCCGATTATTTCTGGCATCTGACGCTGCCCATCATCTCGATGGGGCTTTCCGCCTTCGCCACCATGACGCTGCTCACCAAGAACTCGTTTCTCGACGAGATCCGCAAGCAATACGTGCTCACCGCGCGCGCCAAGGGCTGCAGCCAGCGCCAGGTGCTCTACGGCCATGTCTTCCGCAACGCCATGCTCATCGTCATCGCCGGCTTTCCCGGCGCCTTCGTGCACGCCTTCTTCTCCGGCTCGCTCCTGATCGAGACCATCTTCTCGCTCGATGGCCTCGGTCTCCTCGGCTTCGAGAGCGTGCTCAACCGCGACTACCCGGTCGTGTTCGCGACCCTCTATATCCTCTCGCTGGTCGGACTGCTGGTGAACCTCATTTCGGACCTCACCTATACCCTGGTCGATCCGCGCATCGATTTCGAGACCCGGGAGGTGTGAGCTGGACGACCGCACCACCATCGAGGTCCCCGAGACCACGGCGCAATCGCCTTTGGGCCTCGCCGTGCCGCCAGAGCGGCAGCGCATCGCGCTGTCGCCGATCAACCGCCGCCGCTGGGAGAGCTTCAAGGCAAACCACCGCGGTTACTGGTCGTTCTGGGTTTTCATCGTGCTGTTCGTGCTTTCGCTTGGCGCCGAGTTCATCGCCAACGACAAACCGCTCTTCATCGACTTCGACGGCAAATATTACTTCCCGGTCTTTCGCACCTATACCGAGACGACATTCGGCGGCGAATTCGAGACCGCGGCCGATTACCGCGACCCATATCTGCGGAAGATCATTGCCGACAAGGGCGGCTATATCCTCTGGCCGCCGATCCGCTATTCCAACGACACCCACAATCTCGACCTGCCCACTCCCGCGCCGTCGAAGCCGACCTGGATGCTGACCGAGGAGGAGTGCAAGCCGGTCGTGGAGAAGAAGGGCCTCAGCGGCTGCCGCGACCTCGAATACAACTGGCTCGGCACCGACGACCAGGGCTTCGACCTGGTGGCGCGGCTGATCTACGGTTTCCGCGTGTCGGTGCTGTTCGGGCTCATCCTCACCATCATCTCCTCCATGATCGGCGTCGCGGCCGGGGCCGTGCAGGGCTATTTCGGCGGCTGGACCGATCTGATCTTCCAGCGCGTGATCGAAATCTGGACGTCGGTGCCGTCGCTCTATCTCCTCCTTATCGTATCCTCGGTCCTGGTGCCGAGCTTCTTCGTGCTGCTCGGCATCCTGTTGCTGTTCTCCTGGGTCTCCCTGGTCGGCCTCGTGCGCGCGGAATTCCTGCGCGGGCGCAATTTCGAATACATTCAGGCTGCGCGCGCGCTTGGCGTGTCGAACCGGGTCATCATGTTCCGCCACTTGCTGCCGAACGCCATGGTCGCGACCATGACGTTCCTGCCGTTCATCCTGTCCTCCTCGGTGATGACGCTGACCGCGCTCGATTTCCTCGGCTTCGGCCTGCCCCCCGGCTCGGCGTCGCTGGGCGAGCTGCTCAAGCAGGCCAAGGCCAATATTCAGGCGCCCTGGCTCGGCATCTGCGGCTTCCTGACGGTCGCCGGCATGCTGTCGCTCTTGATCTTCATCGGCGAAGCGGTGCGCGACGCCTTCGATCCGCGCAAGACCTTCGGGTGAGAAACTGCTAGAATGCGCTGCATCCAGGAAATTGATGCCCATGAATAAGATCATTCGCGAGAATTACCCCGCATCGAAGCTTCCGGCGGATCTGCGCGATGGCTTGGACCCTTCCGCTACGGTCACCGTTACCGTCACATTGGAAGAGCGACCGGAGCATGTCCTGTCGCTTGAGGAAATTTTTGCGTCAAGGCAGCCGCCGTACCGGTCCAAAGAGGAAATCGACGCAGAAATCCGCCGTCAACGAGATGAGTGGGATGACTGATCTCGTGAAGCCGGAACCCCTTCTCTCCATTCACGATCTCTCCGTCGCTTTCCGTCAGGGTGCGCGGGAGCTGCTCGCGGTCGACCGCATTTCCTTCGACATCGGCCAGGGGGAGATCGTGGCGCTGGTCGGCGAGTCGGGCTCCGGCAAGTCGGCGACCGCGCTCTCGGTGATGAGGCTTCTGCCTTATCCCACCGCCCGCCATCCTTCGGGATCGATCCGCTTCAAGGGTCAGGACCTGCTGCTGATGACGCCGCGCCAGATTCGCCAGGTGCGGGGCAACGACATCACCATCATCTTCCAGGAGCCGATGACCTCGCTCAATCCGCTCCACACCATCGAGAAGCAGATTGGCGAGATCCTGCTGCTGCACCAGGGTCTCGCCGGGCAGGCCGCGCGCGCCCGCACCCTCGAGCTGCTCACGCAGGTTGGCATTCCAGATCCTGCGAGCCGGCTCGGCAACTATCCGCACCAGCTCTCCGGCGGGCAGCGTCAGCGGGTGATGATTGCCATGGCGCTCGCCAACGAGCCTGACCTCCTCATTGCCGACGAGCCGACCACCGCGCTCGACGTCACCGTCCAGGCACAGATTCTGACTCTGCTGAAAGACCTCCAGCGCCGTCTCGACATGGCCATGCTGTTCATCACCCACGATCTCGGCATCGTGCGCAAGCTCGCCGACAAGGTGTGCGTGATGAAGGAGGGCAAGATCGTCGAGCAGGGCGCGGTGGAGCGCGTCTTCCAGGCACCCGAACATTCCTACACCCGCGCGCTGCTCGCCGCCGAGCCGAAACCGGACCCGGCTCCGGTGCGGCCGGACGCGCCGCTGGTCGTCGAGACCAAGGATCTCAAAGTCTGGTTCCCGATCAAGCGCGGCGTGCTGCGTCGGGTGGTCGGCCACATCAAGGCGGTCGACGGGGTCGATGTCGCGGTGCGCAAGGGCGAGACGCTCGGCATCGTCGGCGAATCCGGCTCCGGCAAGACCACGCTCGGGCTTGCCATTCTGCGGCTCATCTCTTCGCAGGGGGCGATTTGCTTCCTCGGCAACGAGATCGCCGGATTGAAATTCCGCGAGATGCTGCCCTACCGCCACGACATGCAGATCGTCTTCCAGGATCCCTATGGATCGCTCAGTCCGCGGATGTCGATTGCCGACATCATCGAGGAGGGCCTGTGGGTGCATCACCCGAACCTCACGAGAGAGCAACGCGAGCAACGGGTGATCCGCGCCCTTCGCGATGTCGGTCTCGATCCCGATACGCGGTTCCGCTACCCGCACGAGTTTTCCGGCGGTCAGCGCCAGCGCATCGCGCTTGCGCGCGCGGTCGTGCTGGAGCCGACCTTCATCGTGCTCGACGAGCCGACGAGCGCGCTCGACATGCTGATCCAGGCGCAGATGGTCGATCTGTTGCGTGACCTGCAGAAGCGGCGCAACCTCACTTATCTCTTCATCTCCCACGATCTGCGCGTGGTGGCGGCGCTTGCGAGCCGCCTGGTCGTGATGCGTCACGGCAAGGTGGTCGAGGAAGGCCCCGCCGCCGATCTTTTCGCCCGAGCCAAAAGCGATTATACCCGCGCCCTGCTGGCGGCGGCCTTCAGCCTCGAAACGGTTCCCGAGGGCGTCGTCGCCCAATAGGACCGAGCGATGTCCCGAGGTTTCCCTGCCGGTGAGCTTCCCGCCGATCAGCCTGTCGATGTCACGCTCTCCGCCCCCAAGCTGCTTGCCAGGGGTTTCCGCGACTACGAGCGTTGGCAGTTCACGATTGCGGGCGAGCACGGCCCGTCCACGCAGACCCGCGACGTGCTCCGCTTCGGCAAGGTGGCGGCGGTCCTTCCGCTCGATCTCTCCCGCGAGGAGATCATCGTGATCCGCCAGTTTCGCCTGCCCGCGCATCTTGCCAATGGACGGGGACAGCTCGTCGAAATCGTCGCCGGCCACGTCGAGGCGAACGAGGATCTGGCTGGGACGGCCCGCCGCGAATGCGTCGAGGAGATCGGCGTCGAGCCGAAGGCGCTGATCGAGCTGTTCAGCTATCTCACGTCGCCGGGAGTTATCGACGAGGAGATCACCTTGTTCCTGGGTCTCGTCGATTCCTCCAAGGTGCCCGCCCGCGCCGGCGCGGCCACCGAAAATGAAGTGACTCGCCCGCTCGCGGTGCCGATTGCTGCCGCGCTCGCGGCGCTCGAAGCCCACATCGTGCGCGACGGCCCGCTCATCATTGCTCTGCAGTGGCTCGCTCTCAATCGCGCTCGCCTTCCCGAGATCGTGCGCGCGGCCGCGGCAGAATCCTGATGGCCGGCATCCTGCTCGCGATCATCGGGTGGGATCCGAAGGGCTGGGACCACCGCTTCCGCACGCTTGCGCCCCAACATGACATCAGGGTTTGGCCCGAGAGCGTCGGAGATCCGGCCGAGATCGCTTATGCCTGCGTCTGGAAGCCGCCGCAGGGTCTGCTCGCCGGCCTTCCGAATCTCAAGGCGGTATTCTCGCTCGGCGCCGGCGCCGACGACGTGCTGACCGGTCCTGATCCGCCGAAGGCGCCGATCGTGCGGATCGTCGATCCCGACATGACCATGCGCATGAGCGAGTACGTGGTGCTGCACGTGTTGATGCACCACCGCAGGCAGCGCCGCTACGAGTCCCAGCAGCGCGAACGCCTCTGGCGCGACCATGACCAGCCGCCGGCGAGCGAGGTCGCGGTCGGCGTGATGGGTCTCGGCGTGCTCGGCAGCAACGCCGCCTTCGTGCTGCACCGGCTGGGCTTCCGCGTCGGCGGCTGGAGTCGCACTCGGAAGTCCATGCCCGGCATCGAGACTTTCGACGGCCACATCGGCCTCGAAGCCTTTCTGCGCCGCACCGAGATTCTCGTCTGCCTGCTGCCGGCGACGATGGAGACCAGGGGAATTCTCAACCTCACGCTCTTCCGCAAGCTCAAGTTCAACGGCGCGCTCGGCGGCGCATTCCTCATCAATGCCGGCCGCGGCGCACTGCAGATCGATGCCGATATCATCACCGCGCTCGACGAAGGCACGCTCGAAGGCGCAACCCTCGATGTCTTCCCGTCCGAGCCATTGCCGGTGACGAGCCCGCTCTGGACGCATCCGAGGGTGACGATCACGCCGCACAATGCCGCGGCCTCCATGCCGCGCGCGATCGTCGCCAAGATCTTGCGCCAGATCGACCGCTGCGAGCTCGGCCTCCCGCTCGAACATGTGATCGACCGCAAGCTGGGCTATTGAGCCGCGGCGGAAAGCCGCCGCACGCAGGTCAGCTTGCTCCCTGCCGCGCCGATGCGGCTGATCGCATCCTTCGTCGGCTCGATCGCGACCGCCATGTGGAAGGCATTGGCGTGAACGAGCGTCGTCGTATCGCGCACGATTGCGACATGGCCCTGCCAGAACATCAGGTCGCCGCGCCGCAGGTCGGAGCGGTCGGGGCCGGGCGCGAGCGGCCTGCCGAGTGCCTGTTCCTGCATGTCGCTGTCGCGCGGGCAAGGCAAGCCGCAGGCCATGAGCGCAACCTGGACGAGGCCGGAGCAGTCGAGGCCGAGACTCGTCTTGCCGCCCCAGAGATAGGGCACGCCGAGGAATTTTTCGGCGACCATGACGATGTCCGCCTCGATCGAATCGATCGCTGCCAGGTGGCGGGTCGGAACATATCCGCCCGCTGCCAACACCGCGAACGGCTCCTCGACGCGCGCGATCGCAAGCCGGCAACCGAGCGAGAGCGCTTCGGTCGGCGCGAGCTTGATCGAGGGCCCGGGAAACACGAGCGTGCGCGGCGCCGCGACCTTGTGGGTCGGAGCCGGCCCGGGCCTGCGCAAAGCGCCTGCGGGCAGCCAACCGACATAACCGTCCGCTTCGAGCTGGCCCCAGGCCCAACCTTCCTCGGTCGTCTCGTAGACCCTCGCGCGCTCGCCCTTGAGGGCCTCGGTGTCGAGCGGCGCATCGGGCGACGGCGCGCGGCGCAGCGGCGCCTGCGGGTCGACGACCTCGCGCAGTTCGCCGGTGACAAACCGCGCGGCCGCGACCTTGCCTTCGAGATGCTTGGCGGCGAGGTCAGCCCGCGCCGGCGTGACGCGCGGATCGAACCCGCCCCTGTCGATTGCCCGTCGGGAGTGGGTCGGATCGGGATCAGCCATAGCGGGCGTTGAGGAGCGCATAGAGAGCGCGCGCGGCTTGGCATTCGGCGCCCTCGGGCCGGCCCGGTCTGGTGGTCTGGTTCCAGGCATAGATGTCGCAATGCAGCCAGGCCTTGGCGGCGCTGACGAAGCGGCGCAGGAACAATGCCGCGGTGATCGATCCGGCGAAGCCGCCGCTGGAGATGTTGTTCACGTCGGCGACCTTGGAATCGAGCAACAGGTCGTAGGGCCGCCACAGCGGCATCCGCCACAGCGGATCGGCCTCGCTCGCCGCGCAGCGGTCGATCTCTGCGGCGAGCGCGTCGTCGTCGGTATAGTAGGGCACCACTTCGGTGCCTAACGCGACGCGGGCAGCGCCGGTGAGGGTGGCCATGTCGATGATGAGATCCGGCGCCTCCTCGTCGGCGAGCGCGAGCGCGTCGGCGAGGATCAGGCGGCCCTCCGCGTCGGTATTGCCGATCTCGACCGTTGCGCCCTGGCGCGAGCGGTAGACATCGCGCGGGCGGAAGGCCGAGCCCGAGATCGCGTTCTCGACCGCGGGGATGAGGACGCGCAGGCGCAGCTTCGTGCCGCGCGTCATCAGCATATGCGCCAGTCCAAGCAGCGAGGCCGCTCCGCCCATGTCCTTCTTCATGTTGAGCATTCCGCTCTCGGGCTTGATGTCGAGCCCGCCGGTGTCGAAGCACACGCCCTTGCCGACGAGCGTGACCTTCGGATGCGAGGGGTCGCCCCAGGTGAGGTCGATGAGGCGGGGCGCGCGGTCGGAGCCGCGACCGACCGCATGGATGAGCGGAAAATTCTCCTTGATGAGGTCCTCGCCGACGATCGCGCTCACGGTGACGTTGTGGCGCCTGGCAAGCGCCCGGGCGGCATCTTCGAGATCCGCGGGCCCCATATCGTTCGCCGGCGTATTGATCAGGTCGCGCGCGAGGCGGACACCTTCGACAATGCGGGTGACGTCCTCGCCATCGACACCCTCGGGCAGTTCGAGCCGGATCTCCTTCTCGTCTGCCTTGCGGTAGCGCGCGAAGCGATACGAGCCGAGCGCAAAGGCGAGCGCGGCAAGCCTTGCATCGTGCGGGGCGTTGCCGAAGCGATAGATTCCCGGCGGCAGCAATCCCGGCAGCGAGCCCGGACGAAACAGGTCCTGGTGCGGATCGTCGGCGGGTTCGAGCCCGAACAGGACGCCCGCGAGGGTTCCCTCCGGTCCCGAGAGGAGAAGGTGCCGCCCGGGCCGGGGCTCGAAGCCGGCCGCCTCCGCAAAGGCGCGCTCGCGCGCATCGAGGCGCTCGCGCAGCTGCGGCCAGGCCGCGGAGGTGACGAACGTGACCGGGACTGACGGTGCCTCGCCGCGCGGGACAAAGACCGGGTGGATCGTGGCATTGACCATGGGAGTTCTGAGCTACCACGGCGGCGGCGGCCGGCGCCATTCGTTAATGAGGTACCCGTTAACCACTCATTAGGGTTAACGCTTTATTGCTGCCGGCTGGAGGGGGCGCTCGGAGCCGGCTCGACCGTCATGATTTTGCCAGTGCGCGCGAACGACGCCACGTCCATGCGCTGCTTCCTTGCGGTTGCGCTCGCGGCCGTGCTTGCCGCCGCCACCGCGGGATGCATGACCTCGCGGTCGGCGGACCCGAGCGCCGCGCTCGCCATGGCCTCGGCCCAAAGCGAAGCCGATTGGCGCAGCGCCGCCGACGCCTGGGGCGAGCGCTATCGGGCCACTCCCGGCGATCCGACCGCGGCGATCAATTATGCGCAGGCCCTGCGTGCGCTTGGCCAGCGCGCGCAGGCTGCCTCGGTGCTCGAACAGGCTTCCATCCAGCATCCGGGGAACACCGAGCTCCTCGGCGCCTATGGTCGCGCGCTCGCCGATGTGGGCAACTACCAGCAGGCGCTCGACGTGCTCAGCCGCGCCCACACGCCCGACCGGCCCGACTGGCGCATCCTCTCCGTCCAGGGCGCCGTGCTCGACCAGATGGGCCGGCACGACGACGCCCAGCGCTATTACGCGACCGCGCTCAAGATCGTGCCTGACGATCCGTCGGTCCTTTCCAATCTCGGCCTCTCCTATGCGCTCTCGAAGGACCTCGTGCGCGCCGAGTCGACGCTGCGGCGGGCCGCAACGCGCCCGCGCGCTGATCCGCGCGTGCGGCAAAATCTCGCACTGGTGGTCGGCCTACAGGGCCGCTTCGCGGAAGCGGAGACGATTGCGCGGGCCGACCTGCCGCCCGAGGTCGCGGCGGCCAACGTCGCCTATCTACGGCAGATGTTGTCACAGCAGAATGGCTTGGGATCAGGTCAACCCAACCCGCCCGCAGTCAAAGCCGGGCGAAGCTAGCCAGCGGCAGCTCCTCGCAATTCGAGGAGGAGGTGAGATCAATTCAGGAGGTTCTTCTGCATCACCTGGATCGCGGCGGGGCCGAGGATCACGATGAACAGGACCGGCAGGAAGAACAGGATCATCGGCACGGTGAGCTTCGGCGGCAGTCCGGCGGCCTTTTTCTCGGCTTCCGACATGCGCATGTCGCGGTTTTCCTGCGCCATGACGCGCAGCGTCTGCGCCATCGGCGTGCCGTAGCGTTCCGCCTGCTGCAGCGCCAGGCAGACCGATTTGACGCCTTCGAGATTGGTGCGCTTGGCGAGGTTTTCATAGGCTTGGCGGCGTTCCTGCAGATACGAGAGTTCCGCGGTCGTGAGCGTGAGTTCCTCCGCAAGCGGGATCGATTGCGAGCCGATCTCGCCCGATACTCTCCTGAAGCCGGCCTCGATCGACATGCCGGATTCCACGCAAATCAGCAGCAGGTCGAGCGAGAAACAGGCTCGGCAGATGCATGCCGAAATAGGTGGCGGCAAGGCACACCCCGATCTTGACGGTGGCCGGCTGGTCGAGCTCGATGATGACGAAGACATAGAACAGCGAGACGATCAGCATCGCTGTCGGCATCACCAATCGGAAGAACAGGAAGGTGACGTAGGGTGCCTGGCCGCGATAACCGGCCTGGACGAGCAGCGCGCGCGCCTCCTCTTGACCCACCCATTTGGACAGATTGAATTGCTCGACGATGGTCCGCATGTACTGCTTGGGCGACTTTCGCAGCGAGATCTTCTCGCCGCGGGCGAGCCGCTCGCGCTCCCGCTGGCGCAGCTTTTCGCGCTCGATCGCTACCGCCTTCATGCGTTTGGACAGCGAGTCGGTCGCGACCAGCGGCATCGCCAGCGTCAGCACGGTCGCGGCCGCCGCGATCGCCGCGAACACCATCGCCAGCGTGCGGGGATCATTGAGATTGTCGATCAGCAATTGGAGCATGGCACACGGGTCAGAAATCGAAATTGATCATCTTGCGCATGACCATGACGCCCATCAACATCCAGGCGGCGGAGGCCGCCATCATCATCCGTCCGGTCGGATGCGTCCACAGGAGCTCGATATATTCCGGGCTCGTGAGGTAAACGAGAGCCATCACCGCGAGCGGCAGGCAGGCGATGATCGAGGCCGAGGCCTTGGCCTCCATCGACATGGCCTGGATCTTCGCCTTCATCTTCTTGCGGTCGCGCAGCACGCGCGAAAGGTTGCCGAGCGCCTCCGAGAGGTTGCCGCCGGACTTCTGCTGGATCGCGATCACGATACCGAAGAAGTTCGCCTCGGGGAGCGGCACGCGCTCGTAGAGCTTGGCGCAGGCTTCGCCGATCGGCATGCCGATCGCCTGCGTCTCGACGATCGCGCGGAATTCGCTGCGCAGCGGCTCCGGCGCGTCCGCGGTGATGATTTTCAGGCTGTCGAGCAGCGGAAGCCCGGCCTTGATGCCGCGCACGATGATGTCGACCGCATCGGGGAAGCCGTAGATGAATTTCGTCTCGCGCCGCTTCTTGAGAAATTTGAGCACCCAGAACGGCAGTCCGCACGCGACCGCGAAGGCGATCAGGAGCGATGCAATCAGCCCGGCGTTGATGATCGTGAAGATCAGGAATGCAGCCACGCCAAGCAGGGCGAAGGTGAGGATGAACCGCCGCTTCGACCAGGTGAGTCCTGCCTGCGCGATCCGGATCGAGAGCGGGACCGACTTGGCCTTCGACTGGCGGATTTCGAGTTCCTTGAGGGAGCCTTCGACCTGCTCGCGGCGCGACTTCTGCACGTTGCGCGCGGCGCCGGCACGCACCGCTGGTGCGGATGCGGTCACGGACTCCTTGCGCTTCTCGGCTTTGCGCTCGCCGGAGAGGGTCGGATAGATGAAGACCCAGGCGATGCCGCCGATCGCGACAGAAACCAGGAAGAACAGGGCAATCGTGTTCATGTCGTGGTCCGTTGTCAGGCGCCCGCTTCGCGCACGGCCTCCGATGCATCGAGCGCGGCGGCGAGCCGCTGCTCCTCGCCGTAGTAGCGCGCCCGCTCCCAGAATTTCGGCCGGCCGATGCCGGTTGAATGGTGCCGGCCGATGATGTTGCCGTTGGCGTCTTCACCTATGATCTCGTAGAGGAAAATGTCCTGGGTGATGATGACATCGCCTTCCAACCCCATCACCTCGGTGACATGGGTGATGCGGCGCGATCCGTCGCGCAGACGGGCGACCTGCACGACCACGTCGACCGATCCGCAGATCATCTCGCGAATGGTGCGCGAGGGCAGCGAGTAGCCGCCCATGGTGATCATCGATTCGATGCGCGAGAGCGCCTCGCGCGGGGTGTTTGCGTGCAGCGTGCCCATCGAGCCGTCGTGGCCGGTGTTCATGGCCTGCAGAAGGTCGAACGCCTCGGGTCCGCGCACCTCGCCGACGATGATGCGTTCGGGCCGCATGCGCAGGCAGTTCTTCACCAGGTCACGCATGGTGATCTGGCCCTCGCCTTCGAGGTTCGGCGGCCGCGTTTCGAGGCGTACCGTATGCGGCTGCTGCAGCTGCAATTCGGCCGCGTCCTCGCAGGTGATGATGCGCTCGTCGTCGTCGATATAGCGGGTGAGGCAGTTGAGCAGCGTGGTCTTGCCCGAGCCGGTGCCGCCCGAGACGATGACGTTGGCCCGGCAGCGGCCGACGACCCTGAGGATCTCGGCGCCTTCCTCCGTGATCGAGCCGAACTTGACGAGTTGCTCGAGGGTGAGCTTGTCCTTCTTGAACTTGCGGATGGTGAGCGCGGGACCGTCGATCGCGAGCGGCGGTACGATCACGTTGACGCGCGAGCCGTCGGGCAGGCGCGCGTCGCAGATCGGCGACGACTCGTCGACTCGCCGGCCGATCTGGCTGACGATGCGCTGGCAGATGTTGAGGAGCTGGTGGTTGTCGCGGAAGCGGATGCCGGTCCTCTGGATCTTGCCCTTGACTTCGATGTAGGTCGTGCCCGAGCCGTTCACCATGATGTCGGCGATGTCGTCGCGCGCCAAGAGCGGCTCCAGCGGGCCGTAGCCGAGCACGTCGTTGCAGATGTCGTCGAGCAGCTCCTCCTGCTCGGCAATCGACATCACGATGTTCTTGATCGCGATGATCTCGTTGACGATGTCGCGAATCTCCTCGCGCGCCGAATCGGCGTCGAGCTTGGCGAGCTGGGCGAGATCGATGGCCTCGATCAGGGCTCCGAAGATCGCGCCCTTGGTCTCGTAATAGCTCTCGGAATGGCGCGAGTCGGTCGCGGTCGGCGCGATTGGCGGCGAGGAGCCGCTGGGCATCCCGCCCACGCGCTTGCCCGGCGTCGGCGCCGAGACGAGTGGCGCGCCGAGGCCGACCGACGGAATTGCCGCGCGGCCGCCTTCCACGACGCCGGCGGCGTTGGGCGCCGAGCGCGGCGCGGGCTGGGCGGCCGGAGGCGGCGCCGGAGGCAGCCCGGGCTCCAGCGCGGGCGCGGGCTGGGACCGCGGCGCCGGCGCGGTCTGATCGAGCTTCTCGGCTGTGCTACGCTTTCCGAACACTTGAACTCACTCCAACTATTTTCTCCGGCCGGCGCTCAGGCCCGCTTCAACAGCCTCTCGAAGAAGGGTGGCAGCAGGCCCGACTTGGTTTTCTTCGCGCCCGCGCGGCCGGTCAGCACCTGTGCGATCTGGCGGAACGTCTCGGCGGTGCGGTGACTCGAGGACAACTCGGCGATCATCTGGCCGTTGTTGGCGGCGGTGCCAAAGACCTGAGGCTCGAACGGGATGACGGCGATCGGGTCGTCCTCGAGCGCCTTGGCGAAATCGCCGGGCGAGATCTCAGGCCGTTTCGGCACGCCGACCTGGTTGAGGCAGTAGTACGGGCGGCGATCGTTGGGACGCGCTGTCTTCAGGAGATCGAGCATGTTCTTGGCATTGCGCAGATTGGCGAGGTCGGGCCCGGCGACGATCAGGATGTCGTCGGCGCCGACCAGCGTGTGCTTGGTCCAGCCGGTCCACTGATGGGGCACGTCGACCACGATGCAGGGCATGGTCGCGCGCAGCGAATCGAAAATGGAGTCGAAGGCCTCGGTGGCGAAATCATAGACCCGATCGAGGGTGGCGGGCGCCGCCAGCAGGCTCAAATGGTCCGTGCACTTCGACAGCAGCCGGTCGACGAAGGCGGTGTCGACACGGTCGGGCGAGAACACCGCGTCGGCGATGCCCTGCGGCGGGTCTTGATTGTAGTCGAGGCCGGCGGTGCCGAAGCCGAGATCGAGATCGGTAACGACGGTATCGAGCGAAAGATCGCGCGCGATGGCCCAGCCGACATTGTGAGCGATGGTCGAGGCGCCGACGCCGCCCTTGGCCCCGACGACCGCGATGACGCGCCCGACCGGCTCGGCGTCCGGCGCCGTGAACAGCCCGCAGACCGCGCGGACCACGTCGATCGTGCCGATCGG
>WNGR01002315.1_pt1 | contig 22344 bp, 21 predicted proteins | sample 5407581 | NCBI WGS metagenome assembly WNGR01 (sample SAMN13153383, study PRJNA577476) | soil metagenome | isolation source: 80 cm soil or saprolite under Garry oak tree replicate 2 | place: USA:California | collected 2016-06-15
GGTCGGCATCGACGGCACCATCGTCGCGGTGGCCAACCCGGCCATCCAGTCCCGCCTGCACGCCTCCCTGCCGGCATCCAGTGGGATGGCCTGGATGTCCTTGCGGCTCCCTGGCGGAGCTGATCGTCGCACGGGTGTACGGGAGGCGGAGGTATCCGACCTTGACGATGGGCTGAGGCGCGGCTGACCGCGAGGAAACCTGATCAGCAGCGGCGACCGGCGCGGGAGCTGAGCGGTTCCATGTCGCTTGCCTGGCACGCTCAGTTTGAGACTCGTTCGTGGCATGCTTGACCCGGTTCAGGGCTTGGAAAGACGATGGAGCGGCAGGTCATGGTGTGTGGGGGAGCATGGGCGTGGTTGCTGGGGTGATCGGATTAGCGGGGCGCAGCGTGTGAGCAGGCTCGGTTGGGACCTGGTGGCATCGAAGGTCCGCCGCCCGCTGGTCCGGCCCGGGACGGTCCGTCGTTCGCTGCTGGTCGAGCGGCTGAGGGCGGGCGCCTCCTGCCCGATCGTCTCGGTGGTGGCGCCACCGGGGTACGGGAAGACGACGCTGTTGTCGCAGTGGGCTGAGCGCAATGACCAGTCGTTTGCGTGGGTGTCGGTAGACGAAGCCGACAACGACCCGAAGGTGCTGCTCGGCTACGTCGCGGAGGCGCTGGACGCGGTGGAGCCGATCGGCGAGCGGGTGTTTGAGGCGCTGGCATCCCCTGGCAGCTCGGTACCCGGTTCGGTGGTGCCCCGGCTGGGTTCGGCGTTGTTGTCGATGGCCTCCCCGGTCACGCTGGTGATAGACGATGTGCACGTGTTGCGGGACCGGGAATGCCGCAGCGCGCTGTCGGTGCTGGCCGATCATGTGCCGCCCGGCTCGCGGCTGGCGCTGGCGAGCCGGGCCGAGCCGCCGCTGCGCATCGCGCGGCTGCGCGCCGAGGGGAAGATCCTGGAGATCGGTCCCGGCGATCTGGCGCTCACTCGCCGGGAGGCGTCATCGCTGCTGCAGAACGTGAACCTGAGGCTGGGCGAGGATGATGTGGCCGAACTGCACCGGCGCACCGAGGGGTGGCCGGTCGGGCTGTATCTGGCGGCGCTGTACCTGAGGGAGGGTGGCCCGCTGGCCGGGGCGGCGGTTTCCTTCGGGGGGATGACTGGCTGGTGAGCCAGTACGTGGAGTCGGAGTTCCTGGCGCGGATCTCCCGGCGGCAGCGAGCGTTCCTGACCCGGACCGCGGTGCTGGAGCGCATGTGCGGGCCGCTGTGCGACGCGGTGCTTGAGCTGAGCGGGTCCGCGGGAGTGCTCGAGGATCTGGCGCGGTCGAACTTGCTGCTGGTGCCGCTGGATCGCCGCCAGGAGTGGTACCGCTACCACCGCCTGTTCCGTGACATACTGGGGCGGCTTCCGGGTGCTGCCCGCCCGCGTCGAGTTCTGGCAGGAATCGCCGGACGGCCTGCACGACCGTATCCGCTACCGCGGGAGTAGCGGCGGCTGGATCATCGAGCGGCCGTCGCCATAACGACCCGGCGGCGGCCGCGAGCACGGCCCTCGAGCTCCGCCGCAGCCTGGGCCCGTGCTCCGGGCAGCGTCTACAGCGACAGGTCGGCGCGCTGGTGCGTGATGCCCTCGATCTGCCCGGCCGCGTCGCTGAGCAGTTGATGAGCAAGGTCGGACAGGGCCCGCGCGGCCGCGATCTCCTCCCCGATCTGCGTGACCCCCTGGTCATCGGGGTGACGGCGGGCAAGGCCGTGGCCAGTTATGCCAATGCCGTCCCTGGCCAGCCGTGCCTCGGCCCGCGTGTTCCCGTCTTCCTCATAAAGTGAGATCTCTACCGGCCAGCTATCGACTGTCGTCATGGCCGCTCACCTTCTTCCGGATGCTGTGCTGCTGTGCTGCGGCTTGCGGTGACACCTCCATCCTCCGCTCGACGAGGATCGCGGGTGAAGGGCGTGATGTCCGCAGATCTGGCCGATATAGGTTCTGGCTTCGACAGCGCGGCGTCTTGATCACTGGTCAGCCGGGAAGCGTGTTCTCTTCGTCAAGGCCAACATTGACCTGAAGCAGGCGCAGTGCCAGGTCCGCCCGCATCCGGTCCTCGTGGTGACCTAGGTCCAGGCCGGTGAGCTGCTGGATGCGTCCCAGCCGGTACCGCAGGGTCTTGTGGTGGACGAACAGGCGCTCCGCGGCGGTCCGTTGCGAGCAGTCGGCGTCGAAGAAGGCGCGCAGGGTGCGCAGCAGCGAGCCGTCGTTCTTGCTGTCGTAGTCGATCAGCGGACCGGTCACCTCCCGGACGAACGCCTGCAGGTCCGGCGCGTCTCCGGAGCCGAGCAGCAGCCTGGCGATGCCGAGTTCCTCGTACAGGTAGATGCCGTCCCCGCCGAACCTGTGCGCCGCGGCCAGCGCGGTCTTGGCCTCATCGAAGGCGCGTGGCAGCGTGACGGGGTCCTCGTGTCCCTGGCTAACGCCCCAGGCCAGCCGGAGGTCGGACTCGACCTCTCGGGCTGAACTGCTCAGTTCGCTGACGACCTCACGCGCGACCGCACGGTCGAGGTTGACGGCGATCACCGAGATCGAGTCACCGCGCAGGCTGGCCAGCAACAGACTCCGATGCGTGTCGCAGCGGCGCAGGGCCCGCACCACGTCGCGGCGCACCCGGTCGGCGTGCGAGGTATCCCAGCCTCGGTCGAGGGCGAGTTCTTCGAGGTTCTCGATGCGGCAGCACAGCACGCGCAGCGAGCCGGTGAGGGACAGGCCCAGCTCGCTGGCCCGGGCCCGGGCCGCGATCCGGTGCTCCACCGATCCCTGCAGCAGGTCCCACAGCACCTGGTCCATGGCCTCGGCCCGGGCCCGGTTGGCGGCCCGCTGCCGGAACAGGGCGAGGGAGCACGCCATGGCCACCTGGCTGGTGACGACATCTATCAGCGCGGCGGCATCCTCGCCCGCCACCACGCACACGCAGCCGAGCTTGTCCCCGTCGGCGGCCACCGGCTGGACCCAGGCCGAGGCCCGGGTGCCGTCGCTCATGGTGAGCGCGGTCCGGCCCGCGCGCGTTCTCATCCGCAGCGAGTCGGGCGGGACAGCCAGCAGCGACTGGGCCGGGTAGCGGGCCAGCAGGTGGCCGTCGGAATCGTAGATCGCCACCGGGCAGCCGAGCTCGGTTCCCGCCGTGCGGACGAGCGCGCCGAGCCCGGCCCCGTCGAGCACGGTCGCCAGCAGGGCTTGCTGCAGTTGCGAGGACCGGCGCAGCATCGTCACCTGGCTCTCCAGGGCATCGCGGGTCTCTCGCAACTGGGCGACCATCTGCGCCTGCTGCTCGTAGAGTCCGGCGTTGTCGATGGCTACGGTAGCGACGTCGGCGAGGGTGACCATGCGGTGCACGTCCTGCTCGCTGAACCGGGACGGCCGCCGCCGCCACACTTCCAGAACCCCGAGGAACTCACCGCGCAGCCGCAGCGGCACGGCCAGCGCGGACTGCGTCTGCTCCTGCTCGGCCAGCGTCATGAAGTCCTGGCTGATCTGCCGATCAGATAGGTAGTCGTCCACCTTGGCGGGCTCGCCGGTGAGGAAGACCAGGCCGGCGACCCCCTGGCCGCGTTCCATCCGCAGCCGTGACGTTTCCACCACCCGGTGCCCGACGCACGACCGCATCCGCAGCTCGTCGCCCTCGCGCAGCAGCACGCCGCAGATATCGGCGTCGAGCAGATGCAGCGTGCGGTCGCTGATCGAGAGCAGCAGCTGATCCAGGTCGCGGACACAGAGCAGCTGCTCGATTACCGTGCGCAGCACGGCGGTCTCCGCGGCCTCCGCCGCCGCCTGGTCACGGGCCGCGGCCCGGTCGGCGATCAGAGAAAGCCACCGGCACGCGAATCCCAGGGCCCGCACCACCATGGGGTCCTGGCTGACTGAGAGAACGGCCACCGGACCGCAGATCCTCACCGGATCGTAGCGAGCGGCCGGCTCTTCGCCGATCGCCGCGGCCAGGTCCGCATGCGGAAGAGGGACGATCGCAGGCTCGGAACAGGCGACTACCCGCCACTTGCCGTCATCAGCGCGTTCCGCCACGGCGATGTCCGCGGTCGCCAGATCTCGAAATCGGGTCACCAGCAGTCGGGCCGCTGATTTCAGGTCAGGTGGGTCGGCACCGAACACCTCCGCGAGACTCGCCTCGATTCCGGCAGGAGCAACCGCCAGGTCATGGTTCGCGGTTGGCTGTGACATCGTTACCTCCCCGGATCAGACCAGGACGAGGGCCTTCAAGGTCGAGCGCTGTGCCATCCGCTGATAGGCGGCGGGTACATCGTCCAGGGCGACACGCTCGGACACGATCACCGTGGGATCAACGACGCGGGCCCGCAGCAGGGCGCACAACGGCTGAGCGTCGCGCATGAAGTCGCCGATGGCGAACCGGACGGTTAGCTCGTCGAGGAAGGCCCGCTCGGCCGGCAGGGACCATGACTGCTCGGAATGCACGCCCACCGACACCACCGTGCCGCCGAGCCGGACCAGGTACAGAGCGGTGTCGAGGCCGAGCGCGCCGCCAACGGCATCCACCACCGCGTCTGCGCCGCGCCCTTCGGTCACCTCGTCGACCAGCGCCCGGGCTGAGTCCGGATCGGCCGTGAGCGCGCCGTTGGCGGCGGCGATTTGCCGGCGGTCCGCCACCGGCTCGACCACAAGCACGACCCCCGCCGAACAGGCCTGCGCGACCAGGCTGGTCAGCTGGCCCACGGGGCCGCCGCCGATCACGGCCAGCGTGTCGCCTGGCCGGTAGCCAGCGCGCTGCACGGCCGCGTACCCCGTGGCCAGCGTATCCCCGAGAAAGACGGCGGCGTCCAGCGAGACCCCGGCCGGCACGCGCCGCAGCACCACATCGGCGTGCGGCACACGGACCAGTTCGGCCTGGGCCCCGGCCAGCATCGGGCCGAACGCCGTGCCCGTGCCGAAAAACCGCCGCTCGGGACAGTGCCAGTGATCCCCGCGCAGGCACCACCAGCACCGCCCGCACGCCGTGTAGTCGGCCCCGGTCACGAGGTCCCCGGCCGAGACGGCGGTCACCGCGCCGCCGGTCTCGGTCACCTCGCCGGCGTACTCATGACCGGGGATGAACTGCTCGCCGCCGTGGCTCACCACGTGCAGGTCGGTACCGCAGATCGCGGTGCGTCGGACGCGCACGATCGCATCGCCCGGGTCCTGGATGGCCGGGTCGGGTACCGAGGCCACGCTGAGCTGATCCGGGCCGGTGACCATGATCGCCTTCACGGCGCCTGCCGGCTCATGAGGCGGCGGCCAGCACGCCGAGCCGCTCCTTGATCCGGTCGGCTGCCTGCCTGAGCTCGGCCACCTCGCCTGGCGTCAGGGCCAGCTCGACGATCTCCCGGACTCCGCCGCGGCCCAGCCGGGCCGGCAGGCCGACGTAGACGCCCTCGATGCCGTAACTGCCGTCCGCGAGCACCGCGGCGGGCAGCGTCTCGCCGCTGTCGGCGGCCATGGCCAGGACCATGCGGGCGGCCGAAGCACCGGGGGCCATGAACGCGCTGCCTTGCTTGAGCAGGCTCACGACCTCGGCACCCGAGTCCCGGGCCCGGGTCACGATCGCGGTGACGGCGGTCTCGCCGAGCACCTCGGTGAGCGGCCGTCCCGCCGCGCTGGCCTGCGACAGCGGGATCACCATCTCGTCGCCGTGGCTGCCGAGCGCCACCGCCTGGACCTGTCCCGGGCGCAGCCCGGCCGCCTGGGCCGCCAGGGCCCGGAACCGGGCCGTGTCGAGCACGCCCGCCATGCCGATCACCCGAGCGGGCGGCAAGCCGGACGCGCGCCACGCGTGCTGGGTCATCTCGTCGAGCGGGTTGGTCACCACGACCAGCACGGCAGCGGGCGCCACCTCCGCCACCCGGGCCGCGATGTCACCGACGATCGCGGCGTTGACGGCCACCAGGTCGCTGCGGCTCATCCCGGGCTGCCGCGCCCGGCCCGCCGTGATCACCACATAGTCGGCCGGTCCGGCGTCCTCGACGGTGACCATGCCGGTGATCCTGGTCCTGAACCCGGACAGGCCCGCCGTATGCGTCAGGTCCAGCGCGATCCCCGCCGCCAGCCCCTCCACCACGTCGACCAGCACGATCTCGCCGAACACGTCGGCCTCGGCCAGCCGGGCCGCCGTGATCATGCCCACGTGGCCGGCCCCCACCACCATCACGCGCCCTCCGGTCGCCGCCCGGCCGCCGGCCGCGGAACGGCTGCGTGAGGCGGGCGCACCCCGCCGGTAGAGCGCCCCCGAGACCGCCTGGTCCGGGACCGGGCCGCTGACGTTGATCGCGGACTGCGGCTTCGCGCCGAGTGGTCGCGCGCCGCCAGACGACCGCGCAGCGCCGGGCAGCCGCAGTCGGCCCGGGCCGCCGGATCCGCCCGTGACGATCTTGACGCCCAGGTCGGCGGCGCGCTCCCGGGCCAGCGGGGTCACCAGATCGCCGGGGGCGATTCGCAGTTCGCTCTGCGCCGCCTCGACTGCCTCTGCGCCCCAGACTCTCACCGCTGGTCCTCCCGGCCCTTGACCGCTTCCAGCGCCGCCACCGCGGCGTCCCGGGCCGCCTGCACCTCGCTTTCGGTTCCCGCCAGGAACATCCGGCCGAACCGTCCGACGGCCCGCAGCTCGATCACCGTGATGGACGCCGCCTTCTCCGCCTCGTTCGCGGCGATGGAAATATAGGCGGCCGGGGCGACCTCGAGCACGAGCAGGCTCTGCCCGGGCAGCAGCATGCTGCCCTTGCGCCACTTGTTCAGCAGCTGCGCCTGGTACGGGTGGACGTTGGTGATGAACTGCATCGAGGCGATGGCCGGCCTGAGCCGGTCGGCTTCGGTCAGGCCGAGCTCGTCGAGGACGGCCTGGCCGGAGGCCAGCACCTCGGCCTGCTGCTCGGAATGGATCTCGAGCAGGCCGAACTCGCGCTCGATGATCTGCAGCGCCGGGCGGACCCCGGCGGCCTTGAGCGCGATGTCCGCGGCCCGGAACACCTCGTTGCCCGGGGCCATCTCGATGTACAGCTCGGCCATGCCGGCCAGCGGCACGTCCCCGGGGCTGGTCGCGGCGATATGCGCGGCGCACTGCGGCTGCATCCGGTCGATGAACGCGTACGTCCGCAGCGTGGCCGGGCGGCTCGGAGTCGTCATGACGCGTACCTCGCGATTCCCAGCGGCGTGATCAGCAGCGCGTGCGGGTAGCTGACGGTCTCCCGGCCGAGGTAGCCGGAGATGACCTCGGCCGCGCCCGGGATCATGAGCGCGCCGCCCGCGATATGCAGCGGCAGGTCCTCGGCGTCCGCGGTCATCAGCCGGACCGATTCGGCTATCCGCTCCAGGGTGGGCACCAGATGCGGCAGCGAGCCGCGCGGGTCCGCGCGCTTGCGGCGCTCGGCCTCCTCGGTGGTGATGCCCAGCGCCCCGGCGAGCACGAGGTCGAGGTGGTGGCCGCCGCCCGGACGGTCGGCCAGGGCGACCAGACGGCCGGACCGGAAGATGCCCACCCCAGTCGATCCGCCGCCCACGTCGACGATCACGCCGTCGCTGACGCCCAGCGTGTGCTGGGCCGCGGTCACCTCGTCGGTCAGCGTTACCTTGTCGAACCCGGCCGCCTCGCAGACGAAGCGGCAGGCCCGTGCGTCCGGTTCGGCGATACACGGCGGGTAGGCGGTGGCCGCCGAGGTGAGGGCGGTAGCCAAGGCCCGTTCGGCCTCATCTCTGAGCCGCCGGACCGTCCGCTCGGCGGCGGCGAAGTCCACCACCACCCCGTCCCGCAGTGCCCCGGACGGGTAGCTGGCCACGTGGACCGGCTGGCCGGTCCCGTCCAGGACGGCCAGGACGCAGCTGGCCGTCCCGAGGTCCACCCCGGTCCGTAGTTCCCCCACGGGAACCGAACGGACCGGCTCGTCCGCCCCCGCGCCGCCCGGGGCCCCGGCCAGCAAACCAGCCGCGCGGCTCAGCAGCGCGGTCACCTGCCCGTCGCTCATCGCAGCTCCACCGGGTCGTAGACGGTGCGCCACGGCCTGATCTCGTGCGCGATCCGCTTGATGTTGATCAGGTGCAGCGGGGTCACGTTGTCGGAGCAGATCGAGCCGCTCCAGGTGCCGGTGCCGAGCTGGAAGCTCGGGTCTACCTCGGCGGAATAGCCCATCCCGCCGAACAGTGCCGGGGTGTTGATCAGGATGCGGCTGGCCGGAAGGGTGCCGAACAGCGCGATCTCGTCCGGGTCCTGGGTGTGCAGGGCCACCGTGTGGCCCTCGCCGCCGAGGGCGAGAACTTCCCGGCAGCGCTGCCAGCCGGCCGCCGAGTCGGGCACCCGGTACACCGAGAGCACCGGACCGAGGATCTCCCGGGACAGCAGGACGTCGCCGGCCACCCGCTCCAGCAAGGCCGCGAGGACCCGGGTCCCGTCCGGCACGCTGAAGCCGGCCAGCTGCGCGAGCCGGCTCGCGCCCCGGCCCACAGCATCCGGCCGCAGCCCGCCGCGCTCGTCGAACAGCACCGCGGCCAGGGCGGCCTGCTGCGCGCCCGACATCAGGTAGGCGCCCTTCTCCTCGAACCGGCCGAGGAAATCGCCGAAGACCGGTTCCGCCACCACGACGGACTGCTCGGCCACGCAGGCCGTGCCGTTGTCGAACGCCTTGGAGGTCAGGATCATCTCGGCGGTCTCGCCGACGTCCGGCGCGCTCGCGCCGACGAACGCGGGGACGTTGCCGGCGCCGACGGCGATCGTCGGCTTGCCGCAGGAGTAGGCGGCCCGGACCATGCCGGGCCCGCCTGTCGCCAGCACCAGGGCGATCTCGGGACGTTCCATCAGCTCCAGGGTGGCGGCCAGGGTGGGTGCGTCCAGGCAGGAGATCAGTCCTTCCGGGGCCCCGGCCGCGACGGCCGCCTCGGCCATCACCTCCGCCGCCCGGCGTGAGCATTTTGCCGCCCGGGGGTGCGGCGCGTGCACGATGGCGTTGCCCGCCTTGACCGCGGCCAGGCTCTTGAACAGGACGGTCGAGGTCGGGTTGGTCACCGGGATGATCCCGGCGATCACCCCCATCGGGCTGCCCACCGCGGTGACCCGGTTCGCCTCGTCGACCCACAGCACTCCGACAGCGCGCCGCTCCAGCATCCAGCTGGCCACGAACCCGGTGTTGTACCTGTTCTTGATGATCTTGTCTTCGTAGACGCCGTAACCGGTCTCGTCCACGGCCAGCCGGGCCAGTTCCTCGGCGCCCGCCGTGCCCGCCTCGGCCATCTTCCGGACGATGCGGTCGATCGCGTCCTGGTCCGCGCCCTCGAATTCGGCGAAGGCGCGGCGCGCCTGGCGCGCCTTGGCGCGGGCATCGGCCAGCGTGGCCAGGTCGTCGGCGATCACCGGCGCGGTCATCTAGCACCTCCCCTCAGGGCCCCGGGTCCGCTCAGCCCTTCGGCCTGGTCAAGACGGTGAGGACCCCTTCGGTCTCGTCGTGCGGCCGCGGGATCACGTGGACCGAGACGACCTCACCCGCCTTGCCCGCCGCGACCGCACCCGCGTCGGTGGCAGCCTTGACCGCGCCGACGTCGCCGCGGACCATGACCGTGACCAGTCCGCCGCCGATCTCCCTGTGGCCAACGATCTGGACGTTGGCCGCCTTGACCATGGCGTCGGCCGCCTCGATCGCGCCGACCAGTCCCTTGGTCTCGATCAGCCCGAGCGCTCCGCGAGGCCCCGGGCTGGCTGGCGTCGTCATATCTGTCCTCCACCTGTCGGTCACGACTTGCGGTACGTGACGTCCCCATTCCGGATCACCGAATCGGCGATCGCGACGACCGCGCTGTCCACCGGCGCGGCCTTGCTCTCGGCGCAGATCCTGGCCCCGCTGCCGCTGACCACCAGGACGAGCTCACCTTCGCCCGCCCCGACCAGGTCGATCGCGACATATACCGGGCCGCTGGTCCGCGCCGGGGTGGCGCCGGTGGCGTCCTGCAGCATCAGCAGCTTGAAGCTGCTCAGGCCGTCGTCCTTGACCGTGGCGACGACCTGACCCACCACCTTCGCCAGCCGCATGCCGTCACCTCCGCTCTGGCGACAGTACGGCGGGCCGCCAGAGGAGGGCGCTATCTGGTCAGGACAACAATGGGCGTGGTCGTTGTCCCGGCACGCACTGGCCGGGCGAGGCCGGGCGCGGCACTGTCGACATGGCGGAAAGTGCCATATGGCCCGTACTGAGAGGCGGGGCGATGATCCATCCGGAGGACGCGCAGTTCCACGAGCCGACCAGCGCGGACCCGTTGTGGGGCGAGACCAACTACTTCGGGCTTTACGTGGCCGAGGTGCCGATGAACATCGGGATCTACGCGCTGTTCCGGACCAATGTGGGCGTGGTCACCACGAACGTATCGGTCAACACCCGGAAGGTGCTGATGCCGTGGGCGGCCGACTACTGGGACGCATGGGCGCAGACCCCGATCCCCGAATCCCGGAACCTGCTCGACTACCGGCTGGCCAGCGGCCTGCACGTAGTCTGCTCCGAGCCGAACAAGGTCTGGGACGTGCACTACGACGACGGCGGGACGCTGCGGCTGGACTTCCGGTACACGGCGCTGATGGACCCCTTCGACATTCACGACCCGGAGCAGGACCCGATGGTGGCCGCGAAGGCGGCCGGCTCGGACTTCTCGTGGGGGCACGCCTACTCGGGTCACTTCGACCAGACCGGGCACTTCAAGGGAGAGCTGGAGCTGCGCGGCCGCCGCTACCCGATCGACTGCATATCCACCATGGACCACAGCTGGGGAGTCCGCCAGGAGCGGCAGCACACCACGATGAGCTGGCTGCACGCGCACTTCTCCCAGGACCTGGCTGTTCACGCCATCTTCGACTTCGACCCGGCGGGCGGCCCTGCGGCGGCCACGCCGCTGCAGCTCACCCACGGCTACGTGCTGGACGCGGGACAGGCCGTGGGTTTGAAGGCCGGTCACGGCGTGACCGACCGGTCCGACTACCACGCGCAGCGGATCCAGCTCACGGTGACCGACGCGAAGGACCGGGAGTGGGAGCTCACCGGGACCCCGCTCACCACGTTCCCCTGGCAGGCCTGGCCGGGGACCGTCGGGCACAACGTGCTGGCCCGCTGGGAGTGCCAGGGACGCACCGGATACGGCGAGGCGATGGACTTCATCGGTCTGCACGCGCTGACCGAGTACTACAGCAGGGCCTGATCATGCCGCGGCGGCCCGAGGCTTGCGCCGTGATGTTCGACCTGGACGGCACCCTGGTCCAGACGCGGCGTGCGTCGTGGGACGTGTTCCGTACGGTCAGTGACGACTTCGGGCTCGGGCTGACCGGCCCGCAGGAGTACTTCGACCTGTTCAACGGGAACATCTTCGCCTCACTCGAGGAACTGTGCCGGGACCGCGCCGACAGCGGGCAGGTCAAGAAGGCGTTCATGGACCGCCTGCGGGAGGAATACAACCCGGCCATGGTGCCCGGCATGGTCGACGTGATCCGCCGGCTGGCCGGCCACTGCACGCTCGCCGTGGTCTCCTCGAACGCCACCGAGGTGCTGCGCCGGGTGCTGGTCGGGAACGGCATCGCCTACTGCTTCTCGCACGTGTTCGGCGGCGATATGGCCCCGGACAAGGCCGCGGCCATCCAGTCCTTCCTGTCCGACACGAGCAGCCAGTACGGCCGCCGGTGCGAGGTGGCCTACGACGAGACGCCCGCCGGTACCCGCCCGGACCTGGAGACCACGGTGCTGGTGACCGACACCGCAGGAGACATCAGGGATGCCCTGGGAGTCGGCATCCGCGCGGTCGGCGTGGCCTGGGGCATGCACGGCGCCGACGAGCTGACCGACGCGGGCGCCGAGTTCGTCGCCATCTGGCCGCAAGAGCTGCCCGGGCACCTGCTCGGCGACGCGGCCACGGCCCCCGCCGGGGCCTGCGCGCTCCCTTTCCCTCCAGCCCCCGCACGCGCGAGCTGCGGCGCCGGCCAATGCCACTGTGGCTGCCAGGACCGTTCACCCCAGACAGTTCGGCTGGCGGAACCGGACCCGGTCGCCACCCGCCTGGCGGCGGCCGCCGCCATCCGGCGCGACCGCAGGCGCCAGGCCGCCCAAGCTCCCCGCACGCCAGCCCGCTCCCCCGCGTCAGCCCGCTCCCCCGCGTCAACCGGCTCCCCCGCGTCAGCCACGCAGCAGAGCGTCGTGCCCCAAGGCCATGCGGCCGCCGCGGCTGAACTACGCGACGCCGTGCGCCGGATCATCGCGTGGTCAGAGGGTCCGGGCCGATGAGCACCGACGGCGGCGGCGCCCGGCGCTGGCCGACGCGTTCAACTTCCGCGACCTCGGCGGCCCGCATCCCCACCCGGGTGCGGCCCTTTCATGAGGCCCTGCCCCTTGTCTTATGAGTGCGGATGGTGCGACCGTAGGCGACCAGATAAGTGCCCTCGGGTGGCGAGCACGGCCTTGCCGAGCGCCAAGGCGACCGGGCGGGCCTCGTGCGCCTCTACCCCGAACCGCCGGAATCCGAGCGCGTGCAGTTGCGCGACGAGCGGCTCGGTGACCGGGCCGGACAGCCGTAGCCCGACATGGCAACCGGACTGAGGACCAGCGGCCCCAGCTACCGAGGCGAGCAGTTGATGGACCGAAGGGTCCACTCCGCTGCGCGGGTCCACCGATAGCAGCCCACGCCGCACATAGTCGTCCAGCGGCTGCCGGTCGAGCAGCAGCCGGGCCGGGATACCGAAGGCCGCGGCCTGCAGCACGCGGACCTCGATCCAGGTCACGTCGCTCGTCCCGGCCAGGCTTTGGTAGTTGAACACCCCGCGCGGGCTGGACAGGTAGCCGCCCAGCCGGACGGCGCGGCCCAGCCGCCGCGCCACCCGCTCTCCGATCGCGCGCAGCTCCGCGGCCTCGCCCGGATCGGACAGGTGCCGGACCGTGAAGTGCACCTGGCCCGGCCGCCCGGCGTCCAGTTCGGCCCGGGTCAGCCCGGCCAGTTGCGCCTCGATGAGCGCCGCCGACCCGAGCGGCACCGAGAGCGCGGGATGCCGGGTGATGAGCGCGGTCTGGTGCAGCATCTCGCGGGTTTCGTCGGCGACGAAGTCGACTGCGCGTACACCGATCTCCAGCTCGCCGGCCGCGGCCAGCAACGGCGCGAAACCCGCCGCGACGGCCTTCTCCACCGCCGCCACGCTGGCCGGGCTTATCTCGGCCTGCTCGAGCAGGGTGGCGACGAGACCGTCCAGTTGCCCAGTCGCCGCCAGCACATCATCCACCGCGGTGACCAGGCCGGTCACGCCGGTGCGCCGGGCCGGATCGACGTCGTCGGGCAAGGTGACCCGGGCGAAGACCTCGGCTTGCGCGGCCTCGGTAGCGGCCCGCAGCAGCGCGTCGAGATCGCCGTTGGAGTCTGCGGGCGTCGCCTGGGCCAGCGCACCGGTGAAGATCTCGCCCGTACTCCCGTCCAGGGAGATCTCATCGCCCTCGGCCAGGACCCGTTCCCCGGCGGCCAGCGTCCGCTGTTCGGTCGATATCTGCACGTCACCGCAGCCCACCACGCATGCCTTACCGAGGGCCCGGGCGATGACCGCGGCGTGGCTGGTGGTGCCGCCGGTGGCGGTCATGATGCCTTGGGCCGCGATCATCCCGTGCAGGTCGGCCGGGCTCGTTGTGGGGCGCGCGAGTATCACGCGGCGCCCTTCGGCGGCGAGATACCTGGCCCGGTCGGGGTCAAGCACGAGGATGCCGCTGGCCTGGCCGGGGCAGGCGCCGGTGCCGGTGGCGAACAGGCGTCCGGCGCCCCGGGCCGCGTCCACCTCCGCCGGGGCGAACCCGGGCTGCTGCACCTGGCGGACCTGCTCGGCGGTCAGCATCCCGGCCGCCTTGAGCGGAGCGATGGTGCCGTCCCGGACGAAGTCGGCGGCGATCCGCACCGCCGCCCCGGCCGTCCGCTTGGCGCTGCGGACCTGCAGGAAGAACAGCCGGGAGCGTTCCACGGTGAACTCGATGTCCAGCACGTCGCCGTGCCGCTGCTCCAGGTCCGCGCAGGCGGAGCGCAGCTCGGCGTACACCGAGGGAATGGTGCCGGCCAGCACACTGATCGGATCGGGCGTCCGGATGCCGGCCACCACGTCCTCGCCCTGGCTGCTGGACAGGAACTCGCCGAACAGTTCCCGGTCACCGGTCACCGGGTTGCGGGTGAACACCACGCCGGAGCCGGAGTCCCCGCTGAGGTTGCCGAACACCATGGACTGGATGACCACGGCGGTGCCCAGGTCGTGCGGGATGTGGTGAAACTCCCGGTAGATGCGCGCCCGGCGGCTGTTCCAGGAGCGAAACACCGCCCGCACGGCTCCGGCCAACTGCTCGCCGGGATCAGAAGGAACGCTCTCCCCGGTGTCCTGCTCGAGCGCATGCTGGCAGGCGGACCACAGGGTGTCGTAGGCCTCGCCCGGGTCGTCGCCGGGGCCGACCCCCGAGGTCAGCTCGTCGGAGCCGGGATCCAGCGCGCCCAGCACGATCTCGCCGTACATCCGGTGGAAGCGAACCAGCAACTCGGCCATGAAGCGGGTGTCGCCGGTGGCGGCCGCGATGGCCAGCGCGGCCGGGCGGTTCAGTCCCAGGTTGAGGATGGTGTCCATCATTCCGGGCATGGACACCGGCGCGCCCGACCGCACCGACAGGAGCAGGGGCACCGGCCCCGCGCCGAAGCTCTTCTCCATCCGCTGCTCCAGCCCGGCTATCCGCGCGGTTATCTCCTCGCCGAGTTCGGACGGCATCGCCGATCCGGACGCGGCCAGATACTCCCGGCAGGCACGGGTGGAGATGACGAAGCCGTCCGGAACCGGCAGCCCGGCCTGGGTCATCCTGGCCAGGCCAGCGCCTTTCCCGCCGAGTAGGTCGACGTCCGCCGGGTCGGCCTCGGTGAAGGTCAGCGTGTAGCCGCCGGTCATCAGGATCGCGGCATGGAGACCCTGGCCTTCAGGCCGGGGATGAAACGCCGCTTCACCTCCCCGGGAATGTCGGTGGTAGTCGATAGTGTGTTCGCATGTCCCGATACCGGCTGCTCCCCACGCCCGCCCAGGAGGCTGTACTGCGCGGCCACTGCGCGCACGCCCGGTACGTGTGGAACCTGGCCGTGGAGCAGCATGCGCACTGGCGCCCTGGCCGGGCCGGCGCGCCCGGTTACCTGGAGCAGTGCCGGCAGCTCACCCAGGCGCGGTCGGAGCACCCTTGGCTGGCCGCGGGCTCGCAGATGGTGCAGCAGCAGGCGCTGCGGGACTTCGCCCTTGCTATGGCGGCGTTCTTCGACCTGGGAAACCCGGCTGGGCGCCCGTCGTGGCGGAAAGCCGGGCGGGACGAGGGCTTCCGGATCGTCGGGAAGCGCGGGCGGCAGTGGAACGTACGGCGGCTCTCCCGGAAGGTCGGTGAGGTCTGGGTGCCGAAGACCAGGTGGGTGCGGTTCCGCTGGTCCCGCGCTGTACCTGAGGGCGTGAAGTCCTTTCGGGTGACGATGGACAGGGCCGGGCGCTGGCACATCAGACCGGCGTTCACGAGCCAGCGGTGCTCGGCGTGCGGGCAGGTGGACCCGAAGTCGCGCGAGAGCCAAGCCGACTTCCGGTGCACCGCCTGCGGATACGCCGACAACGCCGATGTGAACGCGGCCAGGAACATCGCGGCGGGGCACGCCGTGACTGCGCGGGGAGGCGACGGGGTTACCCGGCCGGTGAACCGCGAACCTCACCTGCTTGCCTCCTTAACCGGACGTGAGTAGCTGGAATCCCCTGCCTTCAGACGGGGGAGGATGTCAATCTTTGCGCTCCCGGCCGAGGGTGCGCAGCAGGTCCTCGTGGAACTCGAACCAGATGGTGTGCACCGAGTCCGCGGTGGGCGAGGACACCAGCTCATGCCGGCCCTCGTCTATGGCGTCTAGGGCCGCCGCGAGCCGCTCCCGGTAGCCGGCGAACCGCCCGTCGTACCGGCCGAGTGCGTCCAGCAGCGGGTCCAGCCGCTGGACCAGCCGGTCGATCCGCGTGATGATCTTGTCGTCGTAGGCCGAGTCGGTGTGGTCGTTGGCTACCTTCTGGCCGCCGATGTCGACCTGCTGCCAGGCCGACATGGCGGCCAGCAGGCGGGCGTTGATGTCCTCGAAGCCGTCGGCCAACGCGAGGACCGCCGGGTCCTCGCGCAGCGCCGCGTAGTGCTCGGCCGCGCTCTGGATCAGCGCCGCCTCCGCGCCGTCGGACGGCAGCGCGGATCCGGCCACGGTTTCCACCAGGCCGAGCCCGGCCAGGTACCTGAGGCGGTCCTCGACCTGGCCGGGCGGCAGCCCGGTCGCGTCCGCGAGCGCCCCAGCGCTGGCCATCTTCTTCAGCGCCACCACGTTGAGCAAGCGGTATTCGGCCTTTCCGAGTACGGGCATGGTCAAAGCCAGCGGTACTTCGACCGGCGCGGGTCGGCGCCGTTGGAGAACGGCAGGTAGCCGGCCCCGGAGAAGATCTTCTGCGGGACGGTCTCCTGGGCGAAGCCGCGCTTGGTGATGTCGTAGTAGTAGTTCGCGACGCGCTGGTCGATTTCCCACAGCTTGTAGTCGGCGCACGCCTTGTCGTAGGTACCGGCCAGCCGCAGGTGCGGCAGGATCATGTCGATGTAGTAGACGTACTGGCCGTTCCAGATCAGGTCGCGGCGGCACATCCGGGCCGTCTTGGCATACAGCTTGAGCGTGGCCTGCTGGACCTTGCCCAGGTGCTCGCCGAGCTCGTCGACCTTGATGGGAAGCACCTCGCCCATCGGGGTGTTCCACTTCTCCCGGGCGAAGACCGCGCCGCCGACGATGCCCTGGATGTAGTTCTTCGGCCGGGTGAACGTGGTGGAGATGTCGTTGACCCGGATCTCCTGCAAGCCCATCAGCTCGGGGTCGATGACCACCGCGAGCGAGTAGCAGTGCGGCAGGCCCTCGTCGTCGCACACGTCACTCCAGTGGAACACCTCCTCGTTCACGAACAGGTCGCGCAGCACCAGCAGCTTGCCGTCGGGCAGTTCGTACGGGCCGGTGTCGCCGAGACCGAGCCTGCAGTCGTAGTGGTCGAGGAACGCGAGCAGTTCGGCGGCCGCGTTGAACTGGGTGAAGTGCTCGTGCTTGGGGCTGCCGGGCTCGAGCGGTTCCACCTGGTCCATGATCGTCTGCAGGAAGTCGGGCTCGTGGATCCGGCAGCGGTACCGGTCCTGGGAGTTCAGGATGTAACCGTCCTGGCGCTTGCCCCACAGCACCCGCTGCATGAACTTCAGGATCTCGTTGCTCTCCTCGATGTAGTCGTCCGGCTCGATGACCTCAAGGGCGAGCAGGCCGCAGCGGCCCATGCCGAACCCGACCGCGCCGATACACCAGTCGTGCACGCAGTTCACCTTGGTGCCGATCTCCCGGCGGGCGGTGGCGCCGATGTCCATGATCCCCTGCGCGCCGACGGCGTCGGTGGTCATCCGGAGGATCTCCGGCCAGCGGTAGAACTCGTGCATGAACGCGAGGATCTCGTACTCCTGCCGCGGGATCATGCCGGAGACGCCCTCGGTGGCCCGCATGACCAGCACATCCCAGATGTTCCAGGCCAGGTAGTTGTTCAGGTCGTTGAGCTCGTCGATGGTGAACTGGCCGCGCAGCACGTCCTCCTTGGAGACCTTCTCCAGGACCTTGCTCCTGGCCCGGGACTTGAGCATCTTGTCGCCGAGGATGCCATCTGGGATGGGCTCCATCCCAGTGAAGTTGCCGGTGTAGACGAGGTCCTGGAAGCGCAGCCCGTTGTCATCCGGCTCGTAGCGCTGCTTGTAGGTGGCCCGCTTGCCTTCGGTCGTGGTCATGCTCGCTCCTTCACTGGATCTCAAGAACGCGCCCGACGGACCCGTCCGTGCAGTCGAGCCGCACCTTGCGGCCGTCCAGGGTCTCGGCGATCTCCCGGAAGTGCTTGTCGTCGGTGTTCCCGACCTCGTACCGCGAATCGCTGCTGGTCAGGTAGACCGTCATCACGCACGGCGTCTGGAATTCCCTGGACAGGATCCCGAGATGCGATTCCGGCGCGCCGGACATCGTGATCACGCCGATGGCGCCCATGCTCAGGGCGGGGGCGAGGAACGTGGTGGTGCCGCCGCGGACGAGCAGGATGTGGTCCTTCAGCTTCCCTGACTGGATCAGCCCGATGACGTCCTTGGGCACGTCCAGGTACTTCACGACGCCGACGGGGGATTTGTCCGTCTCGAAGACGTTGTATCCCTCGGCCAGAATCTCCATATCGGTCCTCCTTGCCTGCGCTGAGCCCGGGACGGCCCGCCAATGCCGGGGTAGGGGCCGGTGTCAGCGTTACCTGCGTCACACTGCCTTCGCGTGCGCGGGCCGCCGATGGGGCACCTGGACAAACTTCTCCCGGTCGGTTGTCCTGCAGTGATAACCGCGGTTCGGGCCTATCCGGACGGTACCGCCTGCTATGCCGCCGATCACCTGCGGTGTTCCGCTCTGCGGACTTACGCCGCCGGGCCGGCGGAGTTACCATGCGACAAAAGCGACGTCGCACCTCCGGAGGCCCGATGACAGGCCGGGACGCCGTGATCAAGGTGCTCACCGACCATCTCGTCACCGTGACCGGAACGGCCGCCAGCGCAGTACGCGAGGCGGCCACCCTGCAGGCCGCGGCGGCGGAGATCCTGCGCGTCCGCGACGTTGACCAGGTGCTGCTGTCCATCAACGAGTGCACCCTGGGACTGCTGGACGCCGACATCTGCGGGATCTTCCTGCGCGAGGACGACGAACTGGTGATGCGCGGCTGTGTCGGCAACCACATGGTGCAGACCTCGCGGCTGCGGATGCGGCGCGGCCAGGGGCTGGCCGGGCTGGTTTTCTCCACCGGCCGACCGGGCCGGGTGGACGACTACCTGACCGACGGGCAAATCAGCCAGGATTTCATGTCGCTGGCCGCCAGCGAGCAGACCCTGTCCGCGCTGGCCGTCCCGATGCGATCGCATGGCGACCTGATCGGGGTGCTGGAGGTGTGGCGGCGCCGGGAATCGGTCTTCACCGACGACGACGTGCGGCGCATGGAAGCGCTGGCCACCCTGGCCACGATCGCCATCGATAACGCCCGGCTCCACTCGGCCCACGAGCAGTCCGTAGCCGAACTGCGATCCGCGCACCAGGTCCTGGCGGCCAAGCTGGACATCCTCGGGCGTTCGGCCACCGTGCAGCGCTCCCTGCTGGCCACCGTGCTGGCGGGCGCCGGGCACCCGGGGATCGCCAAGACCCTGCACGCCGAACTAGGCTGCCCGGTCGTGATCCTGGCCGACGGCTCACTGCCGCTGGCGGTGTGCCCTCCGGCGACCGAACTGGAACCGCTACGCGAGACAGTCCGGCGCCACGGCCGGCGACCCGGCGAGTACGCCCTGCCGGAGCACCCGGGCCGCGCCGTGTGGATCCACCCCATCATCCTGGACGGCGACCTGTACGGGCAGGTCTGCCTGATCGGCGATCACGCCGACCGCGACCTGCTCCAGGCGGTCATCGGCCAGGCGGCGATGGCCTGCTGCCTGGTCGAGTCGCAGCAGCAGACGGCGATCCGGGCGCGCGCCCAGGCGAGCGAGGAAGTGCTCTGGGACCTGCTGGAAGGACCGGCCGAGCAGCGGACGGCGGCCCGGAGCCGGGCCGCGTCGCTGGGCATCCGGCTGCCCGCGGCGATGCGCGTGGTGCACGCCTGGATCGAGAACCTTACCCAGACGGCGCGGCCCGAGGATCAGCTCCGGCGGCAGGTGCTGCGCTGCGTCCGCGAGCACGCACCACGCGGCCAGCTCGAGCTGGCCGCGCAGCGCGGCGACTGGATCGTCGGCCTGACCGGGCTGGCCGACGCGGACGATGTGCGTGCGCTGCTGGAGACCCTGTCCGCTGCGGTCGCCGGACGCTGGCCAGGACTGCGGCTGCGGTGGGCGGTCAGTACCTCCGGCCACGACGTGCTGGAGCTGCCCCGGGCGCTGAACGAGGCCCGGGCGGCCATGGACGCCGCGCGCAGGCTGGGCACGGCCGAGGCCTGCTTCTACGACGAGCTGGGCGTGGTGCGGCTGCTGGTGGGCGGGCACGAGGATCCGGACCTGAAGGAGTTCGTGGCCGCCGTCACTCAGCCGCTGCTGGACTACGATGCCAGCCACGACGGTGCGCTGCTGGCCACCTTGCGTGCCTTCTTCCAGGCCGAGTGCTCGCAGCGGGCGGCCGCGGAGCGGCTGTTCATCCACCACAAGACGCTGCGGTACCGGCTGGAGCAGATCCGCTCGCTGACCGGGCTGGACCTGTCCAAGCACTCCGATCGGGTCCGGGCCGACCTGGCGTTGCAACTGCTCGAGGCCACCCGTTCGGAATCATGACCGCCGGTACTATCCCGAACGGTCCGGCTATCCGCACCCGGTTCAGCCCGCTTGCCCGGCCGACTCGGCCAGTTTGCGGCGCATGATCTTGCCAGATGACGTCGCGGGCAGGCTTTCCACGAAGACCACCCGGCGCGGCCGTTTGTACGCAGCCAGCTGGTCGCGGCTGAAGTCGATGAGCTCGGCCTCGGTCACCTCCGCGCCTTCCCGGCGCACCACGTAGGCGCAGGCGATCTCGCCCTTGACCGGGTCGGGCAGCGGCCCTACCGCGACCAGGGCGACGGCGGGGTGCCCGGCCAGCACCCGCTCGATTTCCGCGGGATAGACGTTGTAGCCAGCCGTGATGATCAGGTCCTTGCGCCGGTCCACGATGAAGAAGTGCCCGGTGGAGTCGGCGTAGGCGATGTCACCGGTGTGCAGCCACCCGTCGGTCTCGATGACGGCCCTGGTCTCGGCCTCGTTGCCGAAGTACCCCATCATCACGATCGGGCCGCGCACCATCAGCTCGCCCGGCTCGCCGCACGGCGCGTCCCGGGTGACGTCGGCCAGGTCGGCCACGCGCACCTCGACGCCGGGCAGCGCGACGCCGATCGAGCCGGGCAGGTTCGGCGCGTAGATCGCGTGGGTGGTGCCGAGGCCGGACAGCTCGGTCATGCCCCACAGCTCCAGCAGCGGGACCCCGCTGCGCCGCTGCCAGGCATCGATGGTGACCGCCGGTATCGTCTGGCCGCCGACCGTGCAGACCCGCAGTGAGGCCAGCTCCGCGCCGGCCAGTTCCGGGGCGGCAAGCATCATGGCGTACATCGCCGGGACGCCTTCGAACATGGTCGCCGCGTGCCTGCCGATCAGGCCCAGTGCCTCTCCGGGTGAGAAGCGCTGCATCAGCACCACCGTGCCGCCGGCCAGGAATGTGCCGTTGATCACGACATTGCCATACACGTGCGGCGCGGGCAGCGCGGTGACCACGACGTCCCGGTCGGTCCGGCCGTGCATCGTGGCGGTCAGTGCGCAGTTGTACAGAACCGCCCGCTGCGACTGCATGGCGCCCTTCGGGTGCCCGGTGGTGCCCGAGGTGTACCCGATGGTGCACATCCCGCCAGGGTCGATGTCCGGCGAGTGATCCAGCGGGGGCGTGTCCAGCAGGGCGCCGAATCCGCCTGGGCCGCTGCCGTCCAGGGCGAAGGCGGCCGTCTCGATCCCGGCAGCCCGCAAGGACGCCAGCTGCTCGCCGGCCGCGAGTACCGCGGCCGAGCGGCAGTCTTTCAGGATGAACGCCACCTCGGGTGGGGTCAGCATGACGTTGACCGGGTTCACGACGGCGCCGACTCGCAGGATGGCGTGGTAGGCGACCACCCACTGCCAGCTGTTCGGGCCGTACAGCGACACCACCTGGTCCGGGCGCACGCCCGCGGCCCGGAGCCCGGCCGCCGCCCGCGCCGCCAGATCGTCCAGTTCGGCATATCCCAGCGTGCGATCGGCCGTGATGAGCGCCGTCTTGTTCGTGTATCGCCGCGCGGCAGCGGGCAAGATGTCGCCGGGACCGCGCAGCATTGCCGTCGTACTCATGCCTTTGCCTCCAGGCATGGACGCTATCCGCCGCCCCCGGCGTGCGGTAGGCCGGGCGGGAGCATGGAACGGCCCGGTTTTGTCCCGCCGCGCCAGGGTCGTCCCGATCGCCGCAGTTATGCTGACCGGATGCTGGCTGGGACGATGACAGTCCGCAAGCACCTGCGCGCCCACGAGGTCGCGCTGCACAATCGCCTCCCCTGCCGAGGCGTAGTAGCCGAAGAACAGCTCGTCTTCGGGGCCGGGCCCGTCACCAGGTCGCTGCAGGAGGCTTAGGCGGACGCGGGAGCGTGGGATGGGCCGGGCAGGCCGGCCTGGTAGGCGAGGACGACGAGCTGGGCGCGGTCGCGGGCGCCCAGTTTGGTCATGGCGTGGTTGGCGTGCGTCTTGACGGTCAGCGGGCTGA
>WNGR01002026.1_pt1 | contig 22334 bp, 15 predicted proteins | sample 5407581 | NCBI WGS metagenome assembly WNGR01 (sample SAMN13153383, study PRJNA577476) | soil metagenome | isolation source: 80 cm soil or saprolite under Garry oak tree replicate 2 | place: USA:California | collected 2016-06-15
CCGCTCAAGCATCCGGCGCAGAATACGCTGATCTACTTGACGATCGGTGTCTCCGTACTGTCGCGAAGATCCAATCAGTAACTGTCCTGTAAGCCGCGGCTGCACATTGAATGCAACCGAATCCGCGGTAATGGAGTGCGCGCTCTTCAAATAGCCAAGCTCGACAAGCTGATGCCGCACCATACCCGGATAGCGATCGGTAATGAGCAGATGCCCCTTTCGCTTGTGGATTTGCAGTGAGGGTAATAGCGATATGTCCGCCCCAGTTGCCAGCAAAACACGATCGGCGACGTGCACTGTTCCGTCCTGCAAATCCACGCACCCATGCTTAATGGCCGTAACCCCGTTCCCAAGCAAGGCGACAACTCCCCCGCGGACCGCCTCCTCAAGAAAGTAGCCGGCCGCAGCAGGCGGATAGATAACACCATCGTCCGGCACCAGCAACCCGCCGGCAAGCCCTCTACGCAGATGGGGCTCGGCTTCAGCAAGACCGCGCTCATCCAATATCTCGGATACGACTCCGACAGTCGCCAGCACTCTTTTCTTGGCTTGAACCTCCCGCATCTCTTCGTCATCCGCAGCGACCCAAACCGTCCCGCACGATTCGTACTCGACCGCACGCGGCAGAGAAGAAAGCAGATCTCGCCACAATCCGCGGGAGTAGGCTGTCAACGCAAGCAGTGCTGGAGAATCGTCCATCACTACAACGTGCCCCATGCCAGCCGCTGTCGCAGCTCCCCCCACCACGGCACGCTCAACAATCCCCACTCGCAGCCCTGCCCGTACACACTCAAGCGCCGCGGCGCAGCCGACAATTCCTGCACCTACGATGATGACGTCGAAGCCGGCCACTAGAACTGAATTCCCTCACCAAAAGGATCGCTTGAGAAACACAGGAGATCGGACTCAGCTGTGATCCACGCGCGACCCGTAACCGTCGGCATAACGCACTCTCCCTTACTCTGTACGGAACCGCTAAAGACCGTGCCGAGGATACCCTCTTGCCGCCAGATCTCGCCATCCATAAGCTTTCCCGCTGCGTGCAAACACGCCATCTTGGCGCTGGTACCTGTACCGCACGGTGAACGGTCGAAGGAAGCTCCCGGGCACAGCACGAAGTTGCGACTGGAGTTGTCCCTATCTGCTGGAGCAGCAAAAAGCTCAATGTGATCGATCATCGCGCCATCCTTGCCGGTAATGCCATGTGTGACGAGGGCAGTACGAATTGCGGTCGTCAACTCAATGAGAATCGATCGGTTCTCCACGCGAAGTCGTTGGCCATGATCGCCAACCAGAAAGAACCAGTTTCCTCCCCATGCGATATCGCCAACAAAACGGCCGTACCCGGGCACATCCACTTCAACATTGCTACGGTAGAGATAGCTCGGCACATTGCGAACGGAGACGTTGCCGTCCACGTGCAGTTCGGTATGCACACTGCCTACTGGCGTCTCAATGTGATGTACGCCAGGCTCAATTCTGCCTAGGTGCGCAAGCGTCGTTACCAAGCCAATGGTTCCGTGTCCGCACATACCGAGGTAGCCCACATCGTTGAAGAAAATCACGCCTGCAATCGCCGCAGGATCAACCGGTTCGCACAACAATGCACCGACGATCACCTCTGATCCGCGGGGCTCCATCACCACCGTCCTGCGAAATGCATCATGGTGCTGGCGGAACGATACCAGCCTCTCCGCCATACTTCCGCCTCCAAGGTCAGGGCCGCCGCGAACAACAATGCGGGTTGGCTCACCTGCAGTGTGTGAATCGACAACTGAGATGCGTTTTGGATTCACAGAAGAGGAGGAGGGCATGCCGTGATTGTAGACTAGTTTGGATACAAATGCGCGTACATATTCTTTCCACCCCAGCCATACATGTTGTGCTCTAAGATGAATACGCGAGGATCAGCTTCTTGAAAACAACATCTTCGGGCCAGTCGCCGACCGAGCGCAGCGTAAGGCGGATGCCATTAAGTTCGTCCAACAAGAAACGGCAAAAACCGGAGCACGGAACAAGTCTCCTCACTGCTTTTCAGGAAATCAGAGAACTGATTGTTCACGGCCGTATGTCGCCGGGAACTTGGATCGTCGAAGCCGATCTGGCCGAGCGGCTCAACACGAGCCGAACACCCGTTCGCGCCGCCATTCACTGGCTGCAGCGCGAGGGCTACGTACTTGAGCAGCGCTCCGTAAGCAAGTCTCGCATGATCGTCGCACCGCTGACGAAGGAAGATGCCAATGAGCTGTACATGATCATTGGCAAACTCGAAGGCATCGCCGGGCGAGGTGCAGCGCAAAAACCCAAAGCCGAGCGCGAGAGCATCGCCAACGAGCTTGAGAAGCTGAACACGCGCCTGCAGACAATCTCCCGTGGTGAAGGTCATGCTGGAGACATCTTCGAACTTGATCGAAACTTCCACCGCCGCATCGTCAACGCGGGCGCGGGGACGCGACTGTTGACACTGCACAGCGCCGTCGAGCCGCAAGCCGAACGCTACTGGCGTCTCTATGCCAGTTCCATCATCAAAGATCTACATAACTCCGTCGACGAGCACGCGAACATCATTGACGGACTGCGCCGTGGCAATCCAGACGTTGTAGAAAAAGCGCTTGAGAATAATTGGCTGATGGGTGCCGAGCGCCTGGGCCACGTCATCGACATCTTCGGCGAACGCGGCAGCTGGTAACTACAGCTCCTTCGCATCCTTTAGCGCGTGGTGGTCTGGGCCGAAGGTGCAAGCGTTTCCCACTCCTGGACAGCCACCGCGGCATATCGTCCATCGTGGCCGGAGGCGTTGAACACCACGCGCAGCCGATCAGTCGTTACAGGATCGAAACGGACGACACTATCGTCATGAAGCTGCGTCGGATAACCACTCGGATGCCGCACCGGCTGCCATTCGCTCCCTGTCCAATACTCCAGATGCCAGCTCGCAGGCGGCGCAACTCCCTCCTCGGCGCCCTGCGGATGATCTCCCCAGAAAACGACGCGTGACTCCACAATTGTTACCGGATGAGTCCACGCGTACTCCACCCATTGACTGGCGGGGTTATGACGCGTCCAGCTCCCCCACATATCCGGCGGCAACGGATTGGCACGCACAACTCCATCATTCAACGCGCGGATCCAGTACTGCACTGGAACGGGCTCGTTCGATGCGCTGACGTGAGCCTGTGGAGCAAGATTACGTGTCGGCTTCGGCGGCGGTGCAGGTGTACGCGTCGGCTTCACTTCGAGCATCCGCGGAGGGGAGGAACGATCGTCCCACGCAACCGTATCGATCGCCACGCTTCGTCTAAAGTGGTCACCCCCCTTTGCATCGGCCGTGTGATAGACGAGATACCACTCACCTTTGAACACAATGATGCCGGGATGCGATGTCGTGGACGAGACCGGACCAAGAATAACGCCGCGATACGTCCACGGCCCAAGCGGTGACGAAGCGGTACCGTATGCGATGCACGCATGGTATATGGCTGGTGTGCACGGGGAGGCAGGGCCAGCCTGGTTCCCCGCATATGCATGTAATAGATACCCTTACGCTTGAAGATCCAAGGAGCCTCAAAGAAGCCGTCTAGAGTTGCAACCGCAATCTCTTCACTCTTCGGTGTCACCATATCAGCAGCGAGTTCCAGGCCGCGCAGTTTGCCAAATGTACCCCAATACAGATACACGCGACCATCGTCGTCCACCATCGCCGTAGGATCGATGTTCTGAATCCGGTTGGGTACCGGAACAGATTGCGAGACGATCGGCCCACTCGGATGCGCATCCTTCCACGGCCCTAATGGCTTGTCTGCAACCGCAACGCCAATAGCGAACGCATCCGCATTCTTGCTCTCTGCCTCTTGAACAGGCGCATACATGTAAAAACGGCCATCGGTTCCCTGAACGATCTGTCCGGCATACGCATGCCCTGGTGCGGCCCAATGAAAAACAGACTCCGGCCGCAGAAAACCCGGAGAGTGCAGCCATCTGCGAGAGGCAACATCCTTCGTCGCAAACATCTGCCACTCGTTCATGATGAAGTCATTAACCTCTGCCGCAGCTTCATCTCGTCCCGCCAGAATGTAGAGCGTGTCACCTACGACCAGAGGCGCAGGGTCAGCAGAATAATAAGATCCATCCGCCAGAATCGGATTGCCCGCACTCCGCACCGTTCGTGGCGACTGGCCCAGGGCAATCGGACCTGTCGTCAAAAGAGCAGTCAAAAGTAGCAACGCACAGAGCTCGCCGCAATACCATAGATCGCTCATCGTAAGAGTCATTCCACGATCGCTCGCGACTCCCGAACTGCCTCTTTTCGTCAGCGGCCTGCTCTCATACTCCAGGTGTCTTCGCCTCAACAGCGCTTTTATTCAATCCATTTCGGCGCAATATCAGATACACGGGAACACCGCTCAGCACAATAATCAGTCCCGGCCAGGTCGTTGCAGCGCGGTAGGCAAACAGCACGGCCAGAACAACTGCGGCCCCGAAGATATAAAACGCTGGCAACCACGGATAACCCCAGCAGCGATACGGCCGTACCGCATGAGGCTGCGTACGGCGAAGCCGAAACAATCCTACGACGGTCAGAATGTAAAAGATCAGCGCTGCAGAGATCACATAATCCAGCAGGTTACTGTACAGGTTGCCATACGTGCCGGTAGATAGGTCGAAGGTGCGCGGCAACACAAGCGCGAGCGACCATACACATTGCAAACCAAGAGCCCACCCAGGAACACGAGAACGATTCAGGCCCCCTGCCCGGCGAAAGAAGAGGCCATCTTGTGCCATGGCATAGCATGCGCGGCCACCAGCCAGCGTCAGGGCGTTTACCGTGCCAAAGGTCGACACCATAATGAGTACGCCCATCGCAACCTTACCGATGCCAGGCAAAACTGTATCAACAACAAGCGTTGCAACCCTGTCCCCCGGAGCCGTCTGGATACTGTGCACCGGCAACACGGCTAAGTAGCAAAGATTACAAAGCAGATAAAGCACAATGACCATCGACGTGCCCAACGCAAGCGACAACGGAAGGTTGCGCTTCGGATTACGTACCTCACCTGCCACAAACGTGATGTCATGCCATGAATCCGCGGAGAAGAGCGATCCGGTCTGTGAGACGCACAGCGCAACCAGCATGCCGAAGGCAGTTGTTACATCCAGACCATGGATCTCTGTCACATGCAGTGGACTCCACGCATGGGCGAAGTTGCTGCGCAGCACCTCAGGATTACGCAGGAAAGCGAATCCACCAAGCCCAAGCAGAGCAACCATGCCCGTCAGCTTCGCGACGGTGAAGACATTCTGAATCAGCTTGCCCCACTGCACGCCGTAAGAGTTGATCACGGCGATCAACAAAATCATGCCAAGGGCCAACACCTGGGTCGTCGAAAGCGACAGGACATACCCAGGAAGTATGTGGATCGGGTGAACCAGGTAGTGGTCTTCGCTGATAATGGGAAACAGAACACCACTGAACCGGGCAAACGCAATCGCTACCGCAGCAATGGTTCCAGTCTGGATCACCGTCAGTAACGTCCAGCCATACAGAAATCCCCACAGTGGAGAGAACGCCTCCCGCAGGTACACATACATGCCACCAGCCGACGGCATCATCGCTGCAAGTTCGCCATAGCTGAGCGCACCTGCCACCGTAAGCAGGCCCGTAATCACCCACGCAACCATCAGCCAACCGGCAGAGCCAACCTGGCGCGTAATCTCTGCGCTCACGATGAAGATGCCAGAGCCGACCATGACACCAGCAACAATCATCACAGAATCGAAAAGCCCAAGTGCCTTGCGGAACTCGACTGCTGTTTCACCCGCACGTTCTGTTTGCTGCTGCATGGCAATAATCCCAAAAACAAACGTTATGTGCGGTTTCACTCGCCTACAGATTGCTACATCCGAAGGAAAAAGTGCACCGCGCAGCTACAGGCTACACGGTGCAGTCTCGGGACTCTCCGAAAGTTCAAGCGTTTGCATCTACCGGATGAGAGAAGACCCCTCATCAGGTGAACGCATACAGTTGCTCTTCTGCTTAGAACTCGATATTGCCGCGCAGTTCGATAATGCGTGGATTGTTGGTAACTCCACTCACCGCGAAGCTATTGGATTGAATACTCGTCGTGTAAAGGTTAGCGTTGCCGAACGAGCCAGGAGAGCTGCCGAACACCGGATGATTCCATGCATTCAGGAACTCACCTTGGATGCGGAACTGAATCGTGTCCTTGATTGGAACAGCCTTCGACACAGACATGTCGTGATAGAAAGCACGCGGTCCGTAAAGAAAGAGAATATCTCCAATTGTTCCCGGAGTTGTGTTCGGTTTGATAAAGGTCGAGTTTGCACCGCCTTGCCCATTTGAACTCGCAAGATACTTCGGGTCGATCAGAGTTGCATAGGTCGTTCCTGGCACCCGATGCACTCCGATCGCGCTCTGCAGTTCCTTGCGTGTCACACCACTCAGCCTGATGCCTCCGTCAGCGTAGTCGTTGAAGGTCGCGTTGCCCCCTGTAATCTGCTGGGCGGCACCGCTCTGGATCGTCATGATCGATCCGACCGTCCAGTTACCCAGGATGCTGCTGACAAGGCTGTTCGAATTGAGAAACTGCTTGCCCTTGCCGAAGGGAAGATCATACGTCGACGTGAAATGCACCACGTGTCGTATGTCGAAGGCGGTCGGCCCATATCCACGCGCGATATTACGCAGCGTGTATAGATTCTGTGCGCCGCCAGTGTAATCGCGTGTCGATCCAATACCGAGCGTCTTGCCAAAGGTATAGTTCGCGTCAAACGTCCATCCGTGCCAGGCCTGCTGGCGGAAGTCCATCTGCAACGAGTTGTAGTTCGAGAACCCCACAGCCTTCATCAGGGAAGTCGACTGGCCGGCAGCATAAGGATTGGCCTGGAAGAAGTTCGTTGCGTATCCAGCTCCCGCACCTGTAAACCCCGCATTGTTCGCGCACGGTGCGAAAGATGCTCCAACCATATTGCAGAAGTAAGGCACCGTTCCAGCAATACCACTCAACGTCTGCGCAACCGAGCCTACCTGTCCATTCTCAATTGCAGTTTTGAAGTTGCCGTTCTCGTAATCTTCCGGACCGCCATAAGCACCGATAGCCTCTCCAGCAAAAGCCGCGTCAAATATCGGTGTTGGATTCACACCCTTGAAGGTCTTTCCCCCGCTCTGCTGGTAATTCATTTGGGCGTTCTTGAACTGCTGCAGGAAGCCGTTCTCGAAGACGTTGACCTCATTCGTATTGATGGGAATCCACTGATGCAGCGTGCGATTGCCGTCATACCGAATCTCGATAGCGCGCGAACCGAACTTGCGCTCAAAGCCCAGGTTCCACGACTGCGTATAAGGCTGCTTGATATTGCGGTCCATGCCTGCAAACGTGATGGCATTCAGGAAAGTAAAGTCAGAGAACGACTCAGACTTCACATACTGCGTCGGTGATAGACCCACGGCCGGAAGATTGCCGCCGAGTGAAAGCGATCCCGGAGCGAAAGTGCCGGCAGCACCAGTATTGTTCGCATTCAGATAGAACGTCTGATAAAAGAACGCACCGTACGAAGAAGAGTTGTTCCAGACATACTGCTGCGGCATAGTGAAGCGTCGCAGGTTATACCCGCCACGGATTACCGTATCCCCATTTCCTAACAGCTTGCCCAGGGCACCATCGCCGTGCGGATTCCATGCCAGGCCGAACTGCGGTTGCGGCGACACATTCCAAGGGTTGTAACTGTGCGGCAGGTTGTCGATCGTTGGATTGTTCGTTCCAAGAAGCGATCCCGGATTGAAAAGATTGCCGGTACCCGAAGGTCCGTACAATGACGCCTCGGTAGCAGAGTGATAGGCACCAGTCAGATCGCGGTTATCTCCCGTAAAGTCCCAACGCATACCGTAATTCAGCGTCAGGGTTGGGAAAATGCGCCAGGAATCTTGAGCGAACACGCCCCATGCCTTCTGCAGTTCATTGAGGTTGTAGGCACTGATTCCATTGAAGTAATCCCCCGACTTGGGGGAATAGGAGTAGCTTCCGCTCACGGACGAAATACGTCCCGTAAGAACGGCATACATCTGCAGCGCCTCGGCTACGTTGTTAGGACTTGCAGCGCTAAGCGTGTCGGTCGAGATAGCACCCAAAGCCGGGTCGCCACTGGCGACACCAAGATAGTAGTTTGGAAAGCCAGCCGGCGGATTCCAGTAGTGATCCTGCTCGCGGTTCCACATACCACCGAACTTAATCGAATGATTTCCCTTCTGCCAGCTCACCGAATCGGAGACGTTGAGCACGGGATAGAAGTTGGACGTAGGCAGCGTGTACGTCTGACCAGACATCCTGTAATCTCCCCATCCGCCCGAATCGAATCCCCAGTAAACATAAGGCTCCGTTGCATACAATGGCGGCGCGTCCTCTGAATATTTATTTGACGCATAAAGATATCCAGCCTTGAACTGGTTAATGATCTTGGGAGTGATCTGGTAATCCACACCGTAGCCCAGCGTGAACGAACGCGCCTGGAATCCCGAAAGCTGGTTGGCAAAAGTTGTCCCAGGAAACGGCGGAGCATAGTTGCCAGTCTGCTTCTGCTGCGACATATTCCATGACAGATTCATCCGCAGCTTATCGGTCACGTTATAGTCAAGGCGTGCAGTCGGCCAGTAATAGACCAACGGCGTCGAACTATTCCATGCGATAGAACCGATATTCGCATCACTCGTGGGCGCCGTGCTGCCTGCATCGAGCGACGAGTTGATTGCGGTAAGCTGCTTCGCAATCACCGAGTTCACGCTGGACGGCAGGTTACGTGCCGCAGCCAGGCTCAGCAGATTCGCAGTATGCGAAACCCCATCTGTACCCGTATACGTAAAATTGCCGGACTGTGCCGAAGGTGTCAGATAGTTGTTTGACTGTGTTGTGTTCTGCGGCACCCGGCGTGTCGAAAAGCTTCCAAAGAAAAAAAGCTTATCGTGAATGACCGGACCACCCACACTGGCTCCAAAGTCGTTATAGATGTACTTCGGGCGTCGTACCTTCGGCGTACGCGCATTGTTTGCGTACGTATTAGCATTCAGACCAGAGTTACGACTGTCGACGTAAACGCGGCCATGGAACTGGTTTGTTCCTGAGCGCGTGACATAACTCAGCTGCATGCTCGAACGGCCAAAGCCCTGGTCCAGATCGATCTGGTCAGTCTGCACTGCCATCTCCGCAATATTCTCAACGCGAGGCGATGCGGCAGCCTGCACATTACCGGTGTATTTGGCACGCGAAGCAGCACCGACAACACCATCAATATTTACGCCCTGGTTCGTGAAGGGCTGCCCATTCCACACACCAATCTGGCTACCATCCGTTCCGACCGCTCCCGCATGGCCAGGAGTTAGGCGGGCAAGCGCCGTAAGATCACGGCCAAGCAGTGGCAACGCTTCAATCGCCTTCAGGTCAATCACCTGGCCAAGCGAGTTCGACGTCGCGTCCAGCAGCGGCGTCGCTGCCGCGCTCACAACAACCGTCTCGCTCGCCTCGCCGATCTTCAGCACAACGGCCACCGGCGTCGTCTGCGAGGCGTGGACCTCAATCGTCGAAACCTCTGTCGTTGCGTAGCCACCACGCGAAACCACCAGACGGTAGGTGCCGATCGGCAGGTCCACGAAGTTGAAGTTGCCGCCTCCAGCGGTCTTCGCCTTACGCACGGAGTTCGTATCGCTGGCTGTCAGTTCCAACTCCGCATCCGGCACACCCCCATTGCTTGTATCTGTAACGGTAATTGTGACAATACCCTGCGTTCCCGCCTGCGCCAGCGAAGTGCGGCAACAAACTGCGACGACGCCCATCACAATAACGAAACAGATCACGCGCCTGATTCGATCCAACATACGACCCCCTTATGACAGCCCATCAGCACTCGCTTTTTACTGTTTGCGACAGACCCCGCTAGGTGCGAAACATCCCTACAACTGCGGTAGGAGCGCCAATAAGTTATGTTTGTGTGAAAGCGATGATGAATTATGCGACGAATTGTGTACAAAAAGCAATACGAAAAATTCTACTTATTTGTGTTCGTACTCGGACAAGCCACCACCATCCGTGCATCTGCAAACGACCTTCTGTCGACAACGAATCCATGCCAAAACGCAAGAATGCCCGCATGCAATGCGAACATTCTTCTAAGTTTTTCTCCCGTGGATTGGCCTATTTCACCTCCGAACCCGCCCCGGCCGACTCATTCCACGCGGGAACTTCTTCTTGCAGCAAATTGTGTACAAAGAAGTCCTGAAGCTTCCTCTGGCCAGACATTCCCCCGGCGCCATGCTTCCCGCCCGGCACATAAAGTAGGTCGAAATCCTTGTTCGCCTTCTCAAGCCGGTCGGCCACCTGAAAGGTCGACGACGGATCCACGTTGTCATCCAGTTCGCCCACAACCAGCAACAGCTTGCCTTGCAGCCGCCAAGCATTGTCTACGTTCGACGAGTCCGAATACTCCTGGCCAATCGGCCATCCCATCCATAGCTCGTTCCACCAGATCTTATCCATGCGATTGTCATGGCATCCGCTGTTTGCGACAGCCGCCCTGTAAAACTCAGGATGAAAGAGCAACGCACCCATAGCATTCTGCCCACCTGCAGAGGTGCCAAAGATGCCTACCCGTGAAATGTCGTACCACGAATGCGCGGCTGCGTACGCCTTATGCCACGCAATGCGATCAGGGAACCCCGCGTCCTTCAGGTTCTTCCACGCAAACGCGTGAAATGCCTTGGAGCGGTTGTTCGTGCCCATACCATCAATCTGCACCACGACAAAGCCAAGCTCCGTCAGTGGCGCCCCCCGGGTCGAGAAGACCTTCGGAACAAAAGATCCCTGCGGCCCCGCATAAATACTCTCGACCACCGGGTACCGCTTCGCAGGATCAAAGTTTGCAGGCTTCCACACAACGCCCCATATCTCGGTCTTGCCATCGCGACCCTTCGCCATAAACGGCTCCGGAGGGCGCCATCCGGCGGCCCTCAAAGTATCGATATCGCCACGCTCTACCGCGCTGATCCTGCTGTTGTCCGTCGTCTTGTATAACGTCAGCACAGGTGCGGTATCCACCGTGCTCACCAGGTCGGCATACATCGCGCCATCGCTCGAGTACTCCACATGATGATTTCCAGGCGTCTCGTTGAGCGGCGTCAATCCGCTGCCATCGAAGTTGATGCGATACGCATGTACAAAATACGGGTCTTCGCCTGGCTTCATGCCGCTCGCTTCAAACCATATCTGGCGGCGCTCTTGATCTACCCTGTCCACGGCACGCACAACCCATTCACCGCGGGTGATCTGCTTCTTCACCTTCCCCGTGCGCCCATCCAGCAGATAGAGATGCTCCCACCCGTCACGCTCGGAAGCCCATAGAATCTCCTTACCATCCGCAAGATCGTAGCGATAGATCTTGCCCGCATCCTGCTGGTTGGCAGTCAGCGGACGGTAGTCGACAAACGTATCGCTCCCCTCATCGATCAGCGCGCGTGGCACGCCGGTCTTTCCGTCCACCTCAACCACACGGAACAACTGGTGCCCACGCTGGTTGTACTCAAAGGTGAAGCCGCGGCCATCTTTCCACCACACAGCGTTCGACAGGTTGAACGGATTTGGAAACAGCGTATTCCCAACAGGTATCTCGCGTTTCGCAGCCACCTCAAATAACGCCGGCTGCTGCAAATCCAGTACGTCACCCGGCTTGGTGTAAGCCACCTCTGGATACAGTGGCTGCAACTGGTTCGGCGGCGACGACTGCACAAAGCGCAGCATGCGGCGATAGCCCGGGCGGATCCGATACGCCACAATCCGTGTGGAATCAGGTGACCACACAATCGACTCCAGCGCGTAGTAGTTGCCCTCCGATCCATCCGTGCTCAGCACAAGCGTCTGCTTACGATCGGCAGAGCGCACCACCACGTTGTAGTTTTCAATCAGCGCATCCCATTTTTTATCGGGAGAAGCCACACTGCGGGTAGCGCTGTTTCGGTTCGCCGGCTTCGCATTCGGATCTTCGTCCGTCTCGCCCACGTCACGCATCTCCGCACAGGTGTCCTTATCCAGCTCACAACGCCACGGTGTATACCCAATCGAAAACTCAAGCACAGAGCGATGTTCCATCAGCCGCGCCTCTCCAAAGGGCAGCTTTCCCTGCTTAACCTCATCGTGCAGCGCCTTCGAAAGTGCAGCCGCAACACGCGCCTGGTCAAAGGCAGGGGTGCGTGCGCCGGTCTCCGCATTCACCAACATGAACTGCTGATCGTCCCCATTGCTCACGCTGTAAAGCAGCGTATGTTCGCCCTCGATCCAGTGCATGCCATGCACAATCCTCTGGGGCAGGTCACGATACTTCGTCGAAAGCTCCGCCGCGCGTCTGTAATCCTCACGCGTTACGGCAGCCTGTGCTGCGCTCAGACAAAGCGATACTGCCAGCAGGGTACGTAGCGCTCTGCTCAAGAGAGTCCCTCCAAAAATGGCTTAGATCAGGGGTGCGTCGGATGATCTCCGTAGAACTTCCACTGCGGAACAAAGTCGCGCGTCAGTTGTTCTTTCTCCATGTAGGCACGCAGCAGCGCTATCGGCATCGCGTTCTCATGCAGCACGGCATCATGGAACTCACGCTCAGTCATCTTCCCAGAGCCAACCATTTCCTTGTGGAGCGCGCGAAACTGCAGTCCCCCCATAAGGTAGGCGCTCTGGTACAGTGGCCCAACCGAGCCATCGAACGACCGCCGCACCTCCGCCGTTGCGTTGTCCGGCTCAAAGCCCACATTGTCGATCAGTGACTGCACACACTGTTGCGGTGTCCACTTACCCAGATGAAAGTTCATCGCAAAAATCACGCGCGCCGACCGGTGCATGCGCCACACGAGCGCGCCCACGCGCTCCTCCGGTGTACGGTCAAATCCACGGTCCCAGAACAGCATCTCCCACCACAACGAGTTCCCCTCGTACCAGAACGGCGTCGAAAACGGCTCACGGTAAGGGTGGTAACGCGCAGCCATGTAGAACTGCAAGAAGTGGCCGGGAATCATCTCGTGAAATGCCGTCGCGCGCGCAAACGGAATATTGTTGCCCCGCATGCTCATCTCGCGCTGGTCAAAGGTCATTGTGTTCGTCGGGTACGAGACGCTGATCTCATCGCCCCCCGTGAAGAACGGGTTCACCAGTTGCCGTTCCGGCGTCATCATAATCATGCGCCATGTTTCTTCGGCCATCGGCGGCACAGTCACCAAATCGTTCTTCTTTACAAAATCAATACCCCCCACTACCAGCTTGCGAATCAGCTCCGGCTGCTCACCCGGAGCAACGTGCATCGTCTTCACCTTCTCCACCGCAGCATGCCAGTCATCGCCATAGCCCATCTCGTGCGAGGCACGCAGCATCTCGCGCATGCACCAGTCATACTCCGTCTGGGCAATCGCCACCAGTTCTTCGGGCGTATAGGGGATCATATCTGCAGCCAGCTCATGCATCAGCGCATCGCGGCCCACCGGATCACCAATGATCGTGGTCTTGTCGTCCGGCGCAATACCGATAAGTTTTTCCTTCAGAAAACTTGCATAACCATCCAGGGCTTCGGCAGCCTGCTGATAAGGTCCGTCCACCCACCACGTAAGCTCCGGGTCGTACCCACTGTACTGTTCATGCCAGTCCTTCAGGCTGGCGGCCAGCCGACGTGTCGCAGCAACGGCGCGATTCACCGTAACCGGATTCACCTTTGTCTTCCCGGCACTCCGCGCCGGATCAAAGTCGCGCTCCGCCGCCTCAATTCCGCGTATCAGCGCCGTCAGCGCCGCCGCCGTCGCCTCGGCATTCGGCCTCTGCATCAAACGCTTCTGGTCCATCAGCTTATCAATCGATGGTGCAAACGGCAGCAGCGGCATCATCTCTACCGTCTGCTTGCGCTGCAGTTCTAGTTGGTGCAACTCGCCGCGCAGCGTGTTCTGCAACAGTAGGTAATCCAGCTTGTCCGCATTCGAAAGATGGTCAAAGTCCATCGCCGCCAGCGTCTTCAGCTCGTCGCCATAAAACCGCTCAAAGCGATCCATATGCGACGCAGAAAACGGAATCATATAGATACCATCTAGGCTGCGGCGGTCTGCGCTGAACTGCTCAATCAACGTCGGCATCACTGGCCCCGCAGCATCTGCCGCATAGGCCTTCACTCCGCAGATAGCAACAACGACAACAACCGATTCAACGGCCAGAAGCAGGGCATAGCGCCTGCGATGAAACATGAGACCTCCCAGAGTCACGGCAAACAGACCGACGGCCAGCAGTTGGTATCGTGGGTGCTGCTGCATAGCTTATCTATAGCAGCTAAACATCATTGTGTACAAATACGTATGCACTACAGCGCAAAAATGCTGCTCCCAATTTAGCCAGCAATGCCCGCCGATGGTGACAAGCCACTCAACACGTTCTTTCACCCACGCAGAGGACAGAATTTGATGCGGGATTTATGGGCAGTCTCAATCCGGCGCTCGAATTGTGGAAGTCTTCGGTGAGCATCAGAAAACTCCCCTCTGGTCACACGCAGAGTCTTCAGACCCGCAGCATCGTGCGCGAAATCGCACCTGATCCGTTGCTTTCTGAATGGATCGACGGACCGCTGCGGTCACACGCAGTTCAGTTTTTGAAAATGTCGGCGTCGAACCTCTTGATGCTAGTGCAGAGGAACTAGAATTCATCAACGTGCCAACAGGGAAGCCGCTAGCTTGTGGCCACCGGAAACCTGGAGAGCCATAACGGCTTTATTGCAATGTCCCCGAAAGATGGAAGGGCTGTGGTTATTGCTTCTACTCGCGGGTGAGTTCGACGCGCCTGTTGCGAGCGCTAGTTTCCACGGCGCGATGCGCCAAAGCCATTAGCAGAGATGGCGGTCAGAGGCAATGTGGTGCTGATCCACAACTGATCGAGGCTGCCGACCGTGCTCTCTATTTGGCTAAGCAGAACGGACGGAATCGGATTGAACATGCCGCTCGGCCCGAGAATAGCCGCCCAGTTCTTGACCAGAGTCTCAAGTGCTCCTTTGGTAGAGGCGTAGGCAAGAATCGAAGGGTTTTCCAAACCGGGCTTGCCCACCACCATACGGGCTCCGAGAGAAGAGATAACAACAATGCTTGAGCCCTCACCAAGAACCGGCAGCAGTTGCTGTACCAGGAAGAACGGGCCTCGGACGTTCGTGGCAAAGAGGCTGTCAAAATCCTCGACCGTGTACTCCGCAATGCGTGCCGCCTTGCTAATTCCGGCGTTGAGTACAAGCACATCCAATCGATCGCCGACGATGGAGTGGACCTTCTTGGCAAGCAGCGAAGCGCCGTCCGGAGCTTCTAGATCCACCGAGATTGCAGTTGCGCGTCCACCTTTCGTTTGGATCTCGGCGACAAGAGATTCCGCTTCCTGTGTCGAGCGGCCATAGTGAACCAGGACGTGTGCCCCGGTTCTGGCAAGCGCTGCTGCCGTCGCGCGGCCAATTCCTCTTGAGGCGCCCGTCACAAGCGCAGTCTTGTTTTGGAGTGTAGTCATAATCCTCTCTCTGGCCCGTCAGTTACGACTGCGCACCTGGAGTCGAAGGAGAGCCGACACAGCTAGGTCGTCGGCTCTCAACCAGGTCCGCACGGATACATCTTTCTTCAGGCCCATGGACTGAGTGTGTGCGCTGTTTCAGGCATTCATTCCGCCATCTACGGTCAGATTCGCCCCGGTGATGTACGAGGATTCAGGACCGGCGACGAACGCCACCATTGCGGCGATCTCCTCTACGCGCCCGTAGCGGTCGAGCGCTGTGGCAGCCTTCTGCGGTACCGCCCAATCACCCGAGGCGGGATTAAGATCCGTGTCGATCGGACCAGGCTGGACGTTATTCACCGTGATGCCCCGGCTCCCAACCTCTCTGGATAGTGCCTGGGTAAACATCTTGACGGCTCCCTTCGTGGCCGCGTAGGGCACAAGCCCGGGCGCAACGGCACGCTCGCCCACCGCCGAACCGATCATGATGATGCGACCACCATCCTTCATGTGCTTCAGCGCCGCCTGCGTGGTGGCGAAAACGCCGCGGACGTTGATGTCGATCACGCGATCCATCTCTTCCAGCGTGGTCTCTTCGAACGTTTTCGGAATGGCCGTGCCGGCATTGTTCACCAGCACATCCAGACGGCCAAAGGTCGCGACGGCCTTTTCGACCGCATCCTTGACTGCTACGACGTTGGCAGCGTCCGCCTGAATCGCGATGGCCCTTCCGCCGCCGAGTTCAATCGCTTTGACTACGGTCGAGGCCGCGCCGGCGTCCTTCGCATACGTAATGGCTACGCTTGCTCCATCGGCGGCCAGACGCTTCGCAATCGCTGCGCCAATACCACGGGAACCACCGGTAACGAGTGCCACTTTCTTTGCTAATTTAGACATGGGTCTCCTTTGACTTTCTGTGAACAATTCACTGCTCAGCTGATTCAACCGACTGCGATCTTGCTCGAGCCTGTCAGACGATTGTGAACCGTTCAGTTCTATAGGATGATGAAGGCGTAGCGAGGATGCAGAGATATTGAACTATTTAGTTCTTTATCGGATAATATGTCTATGGGGCGCCCGAAGAACTTTAGTCGAGAGGAAGTGCTGGAGAAGGCGATGCCTGTCTTCTGGGCGCATGGATTTTCGGGCACGACTCTTCAGGACCTGGAACGAGCCACAGGCGTGAACAAGTCAGGGCTCTATACGGAGTTTCGAGACAAGGAAGATCTGTTTGTAGCGTGCCTTCGGCACTATCTTGAGAGCCAAGAGAAGAGGGGACTTCTCACCAAGGAGCCTCTGGGCTGGAAGAACGTCGAGACATTTCTCAAGAATGGTCCTCTCAACAAGGGGGAACAGCAAGGGTGTTTTTCTGTCAACTCCATGCGGGAGTTCGCTATCCTTCCGGATGAGGCTTATGGGGTCGTGACGGAGAATCGGGAGCTATTGCAGCGCCTTCTCGCCATGAACATCGAAGCCGAAAAGCCGAAGATGGCTCCCTCTGCAATTGCAGAGATGGTGCTGTCCTTCTTCTCCGGATTATGCATTGAGCGTAACCTTAAATCCGGCAAAACCTCGTCGACTCGCAAGATCGAAAACTTTATGACAGCCCTTCGCAGTCTCTAATCGAAAGTCTCTTTTTCTTCTACAATTAGTGTTCGCAATGTAGTTTGACCTGTTTTATTCATTACTCATCCAGACCCATTTTGGCGGTTGCATTTCCGGCAATGCGTGCGATAAGGGCGCGCGGAAATAGCCTTGGCAACAAGGACGTGATCCGAACACTGATTCGTCCTGGATAGGCGACGGCCCGTTTCTGGTCAAACGCTTTCAGTGTTCTTTTGACAACTGATTCCGAACTATCCATATCCTTTGGTGACATACGAGTTGAGGTGCCCTCGAAGAAGTTAGTCGCCGTCGGGCCCGGGCAAGTCGCCATTACCTGAACGCCGCTTCCAGCGAGTTCATGGCGGATGGCCTCACTGAAGTGAAGGACGAAAGCCTTGGTCGCAGCATAGGTTGCCATGTAAGGGACAGGCTGGAAGCTGGCGTTTGAGGCAACATTGATAATGCCGCCTTTGCCTCGTGCAGCCATCGCTTCGCCGAAGTGATGCGTGAGAGCAACAAGCGCCTGCACATTCACCTCAATCTCAGCTTGCTTCTGCTTGCGGTCGTGGGAAAGGAATGCCCCGCTCAGACCGAATCCCGCATTATTCACGAGAAGGTCTACTTGAATACCACGACGTTCGAGCTCCTTAGCGACTTCTTGAGGGCTGTTAGGATCAGCTAAATCAATGCTGAGAACGGTACGCTGAATCTTATATTTCGCGTAGAGTCGCGCGGACAGGTCGTTCAATTCGTTGGTGGAGCGGGCGACCAATACCAGGTTCATCCCGCGCGCTGCCAGCGCCTCTGCAAATGCCTCTCCGAGACCCTTCGAAGCACCGGTAACAAGTGCTGTTGAACCACTATAGTCAAACATAGTTTCTTTCCTTCCAGACAGTCATGCACACGCCGTTCGGTTTCATGGCCTTTCTCGGCGTAGCGAGTCTGATCGGTGTCATCGTTAGCCATGTGATCGTGCTCTTCGACTTCATCGAAGAGATGCACGAAAAGGGCGAGCCGCTGGAGCGTGCTCTTCCCGATGCGGGGATTGAGCGTATTCGCCCCGTGATGATCACCGTGGGCGCAACGATCCTTGCCTTGTTTCCACTCGCACTCGAAGGGGGCCCGCTCTGGAAACCTCTCTGCTATGCCCAGATCGGCGGACTCGCCGTCGCTACGTTTATCACTTTGCTCTTGGTCCCGGTCTTCTACTCGATCTTTGTACTCGACCTCAAGTGGATCAAATGGGAAACGACAGAGAACCGAGAAGAAATCGCCACCAAAGCATAAGCCGCAACGGAAGTTAACTGACGAGAAACCGACTTCTCCGGACGAAAGATCGCTTGCGACCTTCTGCTCTATCGATAGTTCGTGGCGATCCAACCACCCGAAGAGGAATTCCAGTGATCAGTGGCAGCGAACTCGGCACCGCAAATAGGGACTGCGCTTTCGGAGTTTGCGAACAATCGACGAATCGAGTTACAGATACGGTTCACGTTCTAAAGCTCTGACACGATTTCTATCGAAGCGGCCCTGCACTGGGCACTGGTTCCATTCGCAGTCCCCAAAAAACTTACCGGGAAGTGTCAAAAGCCGCGATCTCATCCCAGCTTAGGTAGTAGATGCGCGCGCTACCCGCGCAATCGTGTCTGGGCGCTGGCTCAACATATTGCTCAGTCGCAGGACAAATAACGGATCATATACACGGTCAATAAAACGGCTGATGGAAGACAGGGGAACCGGGAGCGTTTTCACCCTCGGGAACAATACGGGAACAACCTGGGGAGGAAACCATCCCAAATGATCCCAAACAATCCTAAATCCGAGCTGCTCTAACCTCTTTCGTATCAATCGCGTCCGCTGATTCTAAGCCACTTAGGTCCATTGGTAGGGGCCCTGAAAAGGCCGGCGTCGGCGGTTCGATCCCGTCTCTGGCCACCATTTAGAATCAACAACTTACAAGATCTAGTCAAAAGTCTCCAGTGTGCTGGAGGCTTTTGATATTTGCGGTAACTCTTTTATTTTTAGCAAGATGCTGGTTTTCAGAAGTTCCGGCCGAAAAAAGGCTGGCGTCACTCATTAGCTGATCTTATCCGTAACATTTAAATCGACTTAGTTGGCCACCAGAAATCGGGTCTGCGTGCGCGACCAAGACGCGACCATCGCGGACGGCCAAGATTTGTTTGCATTGCACGAGACACTTGAACTTGATGGTCTTTCTATGAAGATCGCCCAAACTTATGGAGGTCTCCAAGGGTCCGTTTCAGCGGAAGGCTCAGTGGGGGTGTGGTGGCAGACGAAAAACAGACAGGCCGGAACCGCCTGCCTTCCCACGCCTGAAGGTCTCCTCCGCATTGGTGGAGGCCCCGATGTTCTGCCCACTCGACGGGCTTGAACGATGACCCATTGCGAAATTCTCCTAGACGTCAAGGAGTTCACTTGTAGCCTTCTAATTACCCGGTCAGATGATCTGCTCTGTTAACGGATGCGAAATACGATCCCGGCACCTAGCCGGAGGTTGTTCTGTCGGTTGCCCGCAGCGTTCGGAAGCTGGGTATACAGATAGTCTGCCTGCAATACCCGAACGACAACATGAAGAGAGAGAGAAGTCCAATCCTCCTCCTGTTGAGAATGCGAAAGCGTTCGCAGCCGACGAGGAGGTCGTCGTCATGGGGAAATAGCCGTTGAAGCCGTGCGCTCCTCCGAATAGCACTTGCCCGAAGCCGGAGAGCCTGTGACCGGGACGGTGGGTGACGCGCGGTCCGAAGAGGTATGTGATCATGCCGACTCCATCCCCGCTCGAATTGATATTGTTTGCATGGGCGCCGCCCACCTCGGCGACGGCGCGGAGCCAGCCGTGGAGAGGAAGGCTTACCTCCGCGCGGGCGCCTTGCAAGTAAAAGCAACTGCACCCACCTGGCGGCGCGTTTGCCCTAATGGCGTTGTAGCCCACACTGAACTCCAGCGGCACGCGCTCGCGCTGGATTTGCGCGCCAGCCTTGATCGTGAACCCGCCCGAGATCAGAAGAAGCATTGTCAGAGTCAGGTTCAAATGTCTGGATGGAAGATATCTGTGCACACGCTCTCCTATTTCAGAATCAAGGTCACCGTGGTGGCATGCTGTGTCGAGCCGCTGGTGCCTGTCACCGTGAGGATGTAGGTCTGCTGCGATGAGTGGTCGGCGAATCCACCCTGACCGCATCCCCAAAGACAGGTCGAGCTCACGAGTAGCAGGGCGATTTTCAGCAGCCGAGTAGAGGATGGTCTCAGTCTCTTCGCCTTGACCCAGGGCAGGAACAGGATTCCGAGCGCAAGCACGGCGCCTTGTCCTGCAATTCGCGGGTTGCGGTCGCCACGGTTGGGAGAGGGCGCAGCGAAAGCTACGGTAGTGCTGGTTGCCACGGTCAGGGTGGAGTTGGCTGAACTGCCGTTGGGAGTGACGGACGCCGGCGAGAATACGGCGGTAGCGCCGGCCGGCAGCCCGGCGGCCGAGAGCGTGATAGCGTTTGAAAACGAGCCGTTCACCGGCGTCAGTGTGATGGAGTATTGCGCGCTCGCTCCCCGAACGACCGTCTGCGGACTGTTCGAAGCGCCGATCGAGAAGTCCGCCGCCGGCGGCGATACACCTGCACCCGTAAGCTGGACGCTCTGGGGAGAACCGGCAGCATTATCCGTGACAGAAACAGTAGCTGAGTAACTGGCGACCGCAGCCGGCGTGAAGGTTATGGAAATCGTGCAGCTCGCGCCTGCTGCGAGAGTTGCACCGCAGTTGTTGGTCTGGGCAAATGGTCCGGAGTTCGCTCCCGTAATGCTGATGCTGGCAATACTCAGCGCAGTATTACCAGGATTGGACAGCAGGGTTGTCTGTACCCCGCTGGTGGTGCCGCTTGTGAGACTGCCGAATGACAGGCTGGTCGGGCTCAACACCGCTTGCGGCGCTGGCGGAAGCACGCCGGTTCCAGCGAGGGTAACCGTTTGGGGCGAGCCGGTTGCATTATCTGCGACGGTGAGCGCGGCAGAATAGCTGGCCGCCGCGCCTGGTGTGAAGGTCACCGAAATACTGCAGCTTGCGCCGGCGGCGAGCGTAGTGCCGCAGTTATTTGTCTGTGCGAATCCGTTTGCGCCTGCCCCCGTAACGCTGATTCCGGTGATGGTCAAGGTTGCGTTACCAGGGTTGGACAGTTGTATCGCCATTACTGCAGCGGTAGAGCCGACGTTTGTGTTGGCGAACGACAAGCTAATTGGGCTCAGCACCGCCTGTGGAGTGGCTGCGGCCACGCCGGTTCCGGTGAGAGCGATTGTCTGTGGCGAGCCGGTTGCATTATCGGCGACGGTGAGCGCGGCAGAATAGCTGGCTGCCGCCGACGGTGTAAAGGCCACTGAGATAATGCAGTTCGTACCCGCTGCCAGACTTGTGCCGCAGTTGCTCGTCTGGGCGAATTGCGTGGCGTTCGCTCCCGTAAGGCTGACGCCGGTGATGTTCAGCGCCGCCGTGCCAGGATTGGACAGCATCACTGTCTGCGCAGCGCTGGTGGAACCTGCCGTTATGTTGCTGAACGATAGGCTGGTTGGGCTCAACACCGCCTGCGGAGTGGTTCCAGCTCCAATACCAGTTCCGTTCAGCAGGATCGTCTGGGATGTGGATGGGTTGGCGTTCAGCGCATCGTCGGTTAGCACAAGCGATCCATGATTGACCCCCGGAGCCGTCGGCGAGAAACTCACCGGCAGAGTGCAGTTGCTCCCCGGCGTCAGCGTACCCGGTCCGGACGAGGAGATACTCAACTGCGGGCAAGTCCCGCTGCCGCCCAGCGTAAAGCCGATCGAGATGCTTGGATTGCGTCCTGCGGAAGGAAGCGGGAATGTGAGATTCGCATTACCGATGTTCTGCACCGTAACTGTCTGCGGGCTATCGCTGCTCGTCGCTCCCACGTTGGTATCCGCAAAGTTCAGGGTCGGGGGATCGGCTACATCCAGCTTCAAGACCGTGCTTTTGTCATAGTCGACGATATAGACATTTCCACTCGCATCGACAGCCATTCCCCAGGGAGCTAACAAGGTGGCCACCGTTGTCTCCGTGTAACTGCCAGCCGACGGCGTTTCCTTCAACACCCGCAGGTTGCCGCGGTCAGCGATGTAGACGTTCCCTGTTCCATCTACGGCTACGCCGTTGGGATGGTTCAAGCCGCTGCCCAC
>WNGR01002027.1_pt1 | contig 22334 bp, 16 predicted proteins | sample 5407581 | NCBI WGS metagenome assembly WNGR01 (sample SAMN13153383, study PRJNA577476) | soil metagenome | isolation source: 80 cm soil or saprolite under Garry oak tree replicate 2 | place: USA:California | collected 2016-06-15
TGCGCCGGATGCTTATGGCGACACCATCCTCGATTGCGCTCTGCACCTGCAATACGGCAGCATGATCCAGTTGCTGGTTGAAAAGGGGGCAGACGTGAACGCCAAGGATCAGAGCGAGCATCGCCCTCTGACCTACGCGCTGCAGATGGACGATCACAAATGGGCGGACTATCTGCGCAAGCATGGCGCTCACGAATGAATGAATCCAGCGGACGCCCTTCAACGCCGCACGCATCGAGCTCAAGAGGTTATGCAGCGGAGTTGATTGGACCTGCAGGCGCGCGACCGGCGAAAATCGGGACCTATGCCCGCAGGTCCAGTCGTTTTCGCGGCAATTCTGTTGAGATTGCGTCGTATCGCAATGTGCTCGCCTGAGCATTTGCCTGTTGTGGCAACAGACAGATAAACTTTTTCCCGAACGAAATAGTTCGATGCAGAGCAAACGCAAAATACTTCTCCAGAAGACACACGCAATCGAATCAACAGGCCTGCAAGTGGATAGGGAATAGCTGCATTCCCTACGATGAATGCTCCGCGGCCGACCTGTTACTCACAACCGGCGGGGGAGATCAGTTGCGGCTCTCTTGAAATTGTCATTTTTCGCGGAGCTCGATTGCTCCAAGTTTTATCTTGCACGCGGTGAATCTTGCTGCGCGCATCTCCAAAGAGCTTGCAAAGCAACCGAACAAGTCGAACTAAACGTGAAATGGCGGGTTGATTCCGATGAAGCGTAGAAGCTTTCTCTCGTCGGCGGGAATGTTGCTGGCGACTCAATCTCTGCAAGGGCTTCTGCCCGCACAAACAAAGGCGCAGACAAAGCAAGCGCCGGCGCGAACTGCAGCCAAGGCTGACCACAATCTACGCATCGAGCCCATCACTCTCGAGATCGGCCCTGGCGTAAGCATCAAGACACTGGCTTTCAACGGCCAGGTCCCCGGCCCGCTGTTACGGCTGCGTGAGGGAGTTCCAGTTACCATCGACGTGACCAACGCCGGTCCAGACCCCGACCTTACCCATTGGCATGGACTCGCCATCGATTCGCTCAACGACGGGGCGATGGAAGAGGGATCGCCGATGATCGCGCCCGGCAAGACACAGCGCTACACGTTCACTCCCAAGCCATCGGGCACGCGCTGGTATCACACCCACGCTGCCGCGTACGGAAATCTGTCGGCCGGCACGTACAGCGGGCAGTTTGGTTTTCTCCTGATCGAGGGCAAAGATCAACCTGCGCCCTACGACGAGGAGGTCAACCTCGCTATCCATCACTGGGAGCCCTCCTTTGTCCCTATGGTGGAGACGATGCGCGAGCAGTCGTCGAATATGCCGCTGACCACCGGCTCCGATGTGGGCTACAAATACGCGACCATCAACGGCCACATGCTGGCGGCGGGCGAGCCGATTCGGGTAAAGCAGGGACAGCGCGTGCTGATGCGCCTGCTCAATGCCAGCGCCACAGAAAACGTCGTCTTGGCTCTGCCCGGTCATCGTTTCAAGATCATCGCTATGGATGGCAATCCGGTGCCACATCCGCAGAGCGTCGAAGTGCTTTCGCTTGCGGTTGCAGAGCGGGTCGATGCCATCGTCGAAATGAATGCGCCCGGCGTATGGATCCTCGGTTCGACACTTGAAAGGTCCCGCCAGATGGGTCTCGGAATCGTAGTCGAGTATGCGGGACAATCCGGAAAGCCAGCGTGGAAAGACCCGGCGCCGGCAGAGTGGGATTACACGCAGTTTGCCAACACCTACCCATCACCCGCGCCCGAAGAAACGTTTGTGCTGACGTTTCGCGATATCGGTCCTCTGAAGGGCTCGAAATTCGACACCTGGACCATCAATAACAAGTCCTGGCCGGAGATCGAACCACTGATCGTGCATCCAGGCAAGCGCTATCGAATGGTGTTCCGCAATGGCAGCGGCGATCAGCATCCCATCCATCTCCATCGCCACACTTTCGAAGTGACAAAGATCGGCGACAAACAGATCAGCGGCTTGATGAAAGATGTCATCAACATCATGCCGCTGGACACTGTGGAAGTGGACTTCGTCGCAGATAATCCCGGCGACACATTGCTGCATTGTCATCAACAGCTGCACATGGATTATGGCTTCATGCAGTTGATCAAGTACGCCGGTTAAGCGGCGAGGCCGCATGCGATTCGCGTGCCAGGCAGAACGGCCGAGAGGGGCTTGGAGTTTTGAATACGACATATCGATTGAAGTTTGTTGCAGTCATAGCTGCCGTTGCAGCAGGAGCTCTTGTATTCCAGGCGAACCGGTTTCCAGTAAGCGCGGCCCAGCAAAGCGCCAACCCGGGCTTTGAATCGGCGCAGAAACCAGGCGCGCGGCCCACGGATCCCGGAGCACTGTCGTATGCGCAGCATTGCGCCATCTGTCACGGCGATGCGCGCGAAGGAATTCTCCCCGGCTTTCCCCCACTGATGGGCATCAAGCGTCAGATGAGCGACGACAAAATTACAGAGCTCATTCACAAAGGCAAAGGTCGCATGCCCGGCTTTCGCAAGCTTCAGGATGGGGAGTTGGATGCTCTGCTGAAATTTGTCACCAGCACTGAGCCTTCAGTACAGTCTGCGGGTGCCGGCGAGGCAGGAGCCGCGGGTACGCATCTTTCAGGCATCGCAGAAGCCGGCGGTGAGTTGTTTCATCAGAACTGCGCCTTCTGTCATGGCCGCGATGCAATGGGCGGTGAGTCTGGTCCTGATCTTACGCAATCGAAATTGGTGCTCTCTGACAAGACCGGCGAAAAAATCGCCGAGGTAGTGCGCGAAGGAAAGCCCGACAATAAGATGCCCGCGTTCAACTTCTCCAGCCAGGAGCTGTCGAGCATTGTGGCGTTCATCCACGCACGCGAAGCCGATGCCGCATCGCACAAGGGCAGCCGCCGCGGAGTCGACGTTGCAGATCTTCAAACCGGCAACGTCGAGGCCGGAATGAAGTACTTCAAAGGCGCGGGAGGTTGCGTGAAGTGCCACTCGCCGTCAGGAGACTTGTCGGGTATCGCCACTCGCTACGAAGGATTGAGGCTCGAAGAGCGTATGTTGTACCCGCGCGATGTCAAGAGCACGGTGACCGTCACGCTCCCGTCCGGACAGAAGATAACCGGGAAGCTCGCGTATCTCGATGAGTTCACGGTGGCGCTTCGCGACAGCACGGGTGTGTACCATTCATGGGCCACAAGCCGCGTCCGCTACACAGTCGATTCGCCGGTGAACGCGCACGTTGAGCTCTTCAGCAAGTACACCGATGACGACATCCACAATCTGATGGCTTACCTGCAAACGCTGCGTTAAACCTCTCGTTGTTGTGTGTCTCCGATAGAGGCCTCTCCTGATATGAAGTTCCTGAAAGAAGCATTGGTCGTCGCCGCCGGTACTCTCTCGCTGTTCAGCGCTTGCTCTCCCTCGCTCACGGCGCAGTCTCTCGACAACGGCCGGCTCCTGCATCCTCCTGACGACAGCTGGCCGCTCTACCACGGTGATTATTCCGGGCGCCGCCACAGTGCCCTTACCCAGATCACACCCCAGAATGTAGGCAACCTTACCTTGTCGTGGGCGTTTCAAACCAACCAGGCTGCGCAGATCAAGTCTTCGCCTCTGCTGGTAGATGGAGTGTTGTACTTTACTGTGCCCGACAACATCTGGGCCGTGAATGCGCGCTCCGGCCACATGATCTGGCACTACAACCGCGTCTCGAAACAGGGCGATCACATCGGGCATCGCGGTGTGGCCATGTACAAAGGATGGCTCTACTTCACCACGCCCGACTGTCACCTGATCTCTCTCAACGCCAAAGACGGCACAGTGCGATGGGACAAACTGATTGCCGACGTAAACCAAGGTTACTGGACGACCATGGCGCCGCTCGTCGTCCGCGACCACGTAATCGTCGGCGTCTCGGGCGACTTCGATAACCTTCAAGGCTATCTTCGCGCCTTCGATCCAGCCAGCGGCGAAACGCAATGGCAATGGGACGCCACGCCTCCGGCCGGCACTCCCAATGCGACAACCGGCGGCATGACGTGGATGACTGGCACGTACGACCCTGAGTTGAATCTTGTCTATTGGGGAACGGGCAACCCCACGCCAGTCTTGACTGGGACCACGCGCCCCGGCGACAACCTCTACACCTGCAGCATCGTGGCTATCAGCCCCGATAATGGAAAGCTGGCCTGGGCGTTCCAGGCTTCTCCGCACGACACCCATGACTGGGATGCGGTGGAGACGCCAGTGCTGGTAGATCGTGACTTTCACGGCAAGCCGCGCAAGATGCTGATCCAGAGCTCGCGCAACGGCTACTTCTTCGTTCTCGATCGCACCAATGGCAAGAGCTTGCTCACCGTTCCGTTTGGTCCCGTGAATTGGGCGACTGGCATTGACGCGCAAGGCAGGCCCATTCCTAACCCAGCCAAAGAGCCCGCCCCCGATGGCCGCCTGATCGCTCCCGATGAGGGAGGACTCACCAACTATCGCGCTCCCAGCTTCGACCAGAAGACCGGTTTGTTCATCGTGGATGCGCACCCCAGTTGGAGCATCTACTTTGCCAAGCCCACGGACGGCGCGTATGGCTGGGCCGGCGCGGATTATGGACTCTGGGGCAAGGGTGTGATCGATGCCATCGACTACCAGACCGGTAAAATTCGCTGGAGCCACGAGGTGGGAGCCAACGGCGCTGGCGCCGGTGTGATGACCACCGAATCAGGACTCACGATCACCGGCGATGGCTATGGCAACGTGCTCGCGCTCGACACCAGCAACGGCAAGACTCTCTGGCACGCCGGCATGGGATCGCCCATGCAGAGTTCGCCGATTTCGTATGAGCTGGATGGCCGTCAGGTCATTATGACCAGCAGCGGCGGAGTTCTCTTCGCATGGGCGCTCCCCGAATCGATGGTCTCCGCCCAGCACGCAACCGCGAAGGCTCACTAAACTAAAATCTCCCTGATGGGGCGCCCCAGGTCTCGAATTTGAGATCGGATGGCCTCAATGCCCGCCTTCGCTCACATCCGCCTTGCCCTTGAAGCGGCTGTACACAAACACCACGTACCCGACGGCCAATGCCATGCCAAAACTCCACCACACCAAGCCGATTGCAAGCGTGTGCGGGCCAGAGATGGCCCGTTCGAGCGTGATATCCAGCCCGGAGTTCGACGTTGCCGGCAGCAGTGTCGGATAAAGTCCCCAGCAGGCGCCCGCCAGCATAAAGAAAAGATAGAAGCACGAAGCCAGAAAGGCCTTCACTGGCTCATGATTGCGGTTCCACACCCAGACGCCGATCAGCGATGCGATTACTCCCGCCGGCACAACGAACGTGAACGGGTAGCGGTAGTAGTTGTCCAGACTCTCCGGGCGCACGCCGATGGTTGTGATAAGGCTGACGATCGTGAGCCCCAGCAGGGCAAACCACAGTGGGCGGACAAGGCGTCGCGCGCGCTCCGCCAAATCCCCAGAGACCTTGATTACCAACCATAATGCTCCATGCAGAGTCAGCGACACCAGCGCGACCAGACCTCCTATGACCGTGTACCAATCGAGAATGCCGGGGCTCTGGCCGGGCTTCCAGTTGGTCCACAGAGGAAGGAAGAAGTAGCCATCCGCCCGCAGCGGCACGCCACGCAATACGTTGGCCAGCGCCGCTCCATAGAAGATCGCAAGTAGCGCGCTCGCTATGCCAAAAAGACCGTCAAGCAATGCGCGCCAGACGCCCATGTCGATGTGGTTGCGCAACTCCAGGCTTACGCCGCGTAAAATCAGCAGCCACAGCACGATCATCAGCGGCAGATAAAACCCGCTGAACGCTGAGGCATAGAGCAGCGGAAACGCGAAGTAGAGCGTGCCTCCGCCTGCCAGCAGCCACACCTCGTTTCCATCCCACACCGGCCCGATGGCGCGCAGCGTCGCCTGCCGTTCCGCTTCATCGCGCACCAGAAACAGATGCAGCACACCTACGCCCAAGTCGAAGCCGTCGAGCACCACGTAGCCGACAATCATTACCGCCACAAGCCAGAACCAGATAAAGCCCATCATGACGCGCCTCCCACCTGCACCGCCTTAACCTCGGCCAACTTCGGCTCGGGCCCATGGCTGATCTCGCGATACATCAACACCGTGAAGAGCAGGCCCAGCAGGGCATAGAGCCCCATAAAGCCGATCAGTGTGAAGAGTCCGTTGCTGGCAGATACTGTGTGGGAAAAGCCCTGGCTGGTGCGCATCAAGCCATAGATCAGCCACGGCTGTCGGCCAAGTTCCGCGGTCATCCACCCCGCGGTGTTGGCGATGTAGGGCAGTGGAAAGCTGAGCAGCAGCGCCCACAGCGCCCAGCGCGCGCCATAAAGCCGCCCGCGCCACAGCAGAAATGCGGAACCGATCATGAGCAGCGCGAACCACGTACCAAGGCCCGCCATAATGTGGTAGGCATAAAAGAGCAATGGCAGCGCCGTGGGCCATTGATCGTGCGGAATGGTGTCCAGACCTCTGACCTCCGCCATAGTCGTCCCATAGATCAGAAAGCTCAACACGTTGTTCAGCACGATGGGGTTGTCGATAAGACCGGTCTCCTCGTTGGGCTGGCCCATCAGCACCAGTCCCGCGCCGCTTTCGCTCTTGAATACCGCTTCCATGCCGGCCATCGCCGCCGGCTGATGATGCGCCACGTACTTGCCGTGCAGGTCGCCGGTGGGAAAGATAATGGCGATTGAAGCGACCAAGCCCGCAATCACGCCGACCTTCAGGAAGATGCGGCCGTAGTTATCCAGACGCCCTTCCAGAAGATAGAAGGCGCCCACAGCCGCCATCACAAAGGCTCCCGTCACCACCGCGCCGGTCATGTTGTGCATGTACTGCAGCAGTCCCCATGGGTTCATCAGCAATTGCCAGAAGCTGAGCACTTCGTAGTGGCCGTTCACCTGCTCATAGGCCACTGGGTGCTGCATCCAGGCGTCGGTCACGATGATGAAAAATCCCGAGATCCACGATCCCACAAAGACCATCAGCGCTGAGAACCAGTGCATCCATTTCGAAAGTCGCTTTTCGCCATAGAGAAACAGCCCCAGAAAAGCCGATTCCAGAAAGAAGCTGAAGACACCTTCCATGGCGAGCGGCTGGCCGATCACTCCGCCGGACACCCGCGCAAACTGCGCCCAGTTGGTGCCGAACTCAAACTCCATCGGTATCCCGGTCACTACGCCGAAGACGAAGTTAATGCCGAAAATGCGCCCCCAGAAGCGCGCGGCTCGGTCCCACTGCTCGCTCCCGGTTTTGAGCGCGACCGTTTTGAGGACAACGATCAGCAACGCCAGGCCCATGGTGAGCTGGGGAAACAGATAATGAAAAGTGATCGTGAAAGCAAAGTGCAGGCGGTGGATCAACTCAGCGGTCATTGCAAATCCTCTGGAGAACACAGGGCGATTCCCTGGTGAACGCATGCGCCTCGGAGAAGACGGGGAACTCGAGGATCAATGCGGCAAGTTTACAAGGGACAGAGAGACGCCGTCCCACGACCATCATCCCCTGTTTCACGCGAAGGTACATGTGATTTAAGTCACATGTGGGCCGCGGACGGGAGTAGATTCTGTTCATGGAAGGAATTGAATGGCACAGGGGTTCAAAATTGCAACTCCCCCATTCTCAAGGGGTCTGCTCGGCTTGCAATAATGGACGTGGGGGTTGAAGAAATGCGGACGGCAATCATTGGCGGCGGCATTGCGGGCTTGGCGGCTGCCTATGAGCTGGAACGAGCACGGGCGGTGGACCCATCTGTTGTCTACACGCTATTTGAGGCGCGCGAGCGGCTTGGCGGAGCCCTTGCCAGCGAGACGGTAGCAGGCACGGTGTTGGAGCGCGGTCCCGATTCTTTCCTGACCGAGAAACCGGCCGCCGCCGATCTTTGCCGCGAGGTAGGCCTCGGCGCAGACCTCATCCCTTCCAACGATTCTTCCCGCAAAACCTACATCCTGGTATGCAATAAGCTCGTCGCTCTTCCCGACGGGCTCATGTTCCTGGTTCCCACCAAGCTCGTCCCCACCGCGCTGACGCCGCTATTCAGCGTCAAAACCAAGGCGCGTATGGCAATGGAGCTTCTGCTTCCGCCGCGCAGAAACCGCAGCGCTGACGAGTCCGTTGCATCTCTCGTGGAACGGCACTTCGGCGCCGAGGCCGTCGATCGGCTGGCAGATCCCTTGCTCTCCGGCATCTATGGCGGCGACGCATCGCAACTCAGCGCGCGGACGGTTCTTCCTCGACTTGTCGAGATGGAGACGCAGTATGGGTCTCTCACGCGCGGCATGCTGGCCGCTCATCGCAAGATGCGCGCCAAGGCAGCGTCTGTCGCCGCGGCTGCTGCCAACGGAACCGTGGCTAAAACCGGCTCCAACGGCACTGCCCCGGCGCCGCGGCCTATCTTCACCACCTTGCGCGGCGGGATGCAGCAACTGGTCGAGGCAATCAGGGCGCGGCTCGATTGGGCGGCAGTACGGCTCTCCACACCCGTTAATGCAATCGAAAAGACCAGCAACGGATGGCTGGTACACTCCCTCGGCGCGGCGGAGTTTTATGACTCGGTGATTATGGCCTCGCCTGCCTGGGCAGCCGGCGTCCTGCTTGACCCCGTGGACCAGGCGCTGAGCGAAGACCTCGGCGCGATTCCATACTCCTCATCCATCACCATCAACCTGGTCTATGACGCGGCCAGGCTGGGTGACCTTCCTGACGGATTCGGTTTCCTCGTCCCGGTCAGCGAAGGCCGTTCGCTGCTGGCCTGCACGTTTTCGCACCGCAAATTCCTGGGACGCACAGCGCCGGGCGTGGCGGTCATTCGGGCGTTCCTCGGCGGCATGCGGAATGAAGCATTGCTGGCCGAGTCCGATGCCGCACTCGTGGCCATCGTGCGCAACGACCTGATCGACATCCTCGGCGACACTGTCCCCGGAATCGGGATGGACCCGCTCTACACGCAAGTAACCCGCTGGCGCCGCGCCATGGCGCAATATGCCGTCGGCCATCAGGAGCGCATGAAGCGCATCAACGATCGCGTGGCGGCCCTTCCGGGGCTGCGCCTGGTCGGCAATGCCTACGACGGCATCGGTATTCCTGACTGCATCCGGCTGGGCCGGCAGGCGGCAAGAGACCTGGTCGCCGCCGCCTACCAGCCCTCGGGCTCATGAGGATTATCGGGGCACCACCGGCAGCATCAGCGCCGTCGGATGAGCCGCATCGTGATAGACAGTATTCGTGGCTTTCACGAATTCTGCGCTCACCGCGGCATCCTTGCCGGTATTCAGGTTGCGGTCAAAACGAGGGAAGTTGCTGCTTGAAACTTCCACGCGGATCTTGTGGCCCTTCAGAAACACGTTACTGGTCGACCATAGGTCAATCTTGTACTCGTAAACCTTGCCGGGTTCGATCGGCTTGGCCTCAGCGGTCGATTCCCTGAAGCGCGCCCGCAAAATTCCCTCGGTCAGGTTCTGCGCCGTGCCGTCCGGCCACACATCCACCAGCTTGGCGGTAAAGTCCGTGTCGACCGCGGAAGACGCGGCGAACAGGTCGAGCGAAACTGGCCCTGTAACCTCCAGATCCTCAGTCAACGCAGGCGTGGAATAGACAAGCACATCAGGGCGCCCCTCGAGATTCTTCTGGTCTCGCGGTCCCGCAGCGAGATGAACAGGGTCGCAGCACAATGGCCCACCCTCCGTCGGCACCGGGCTCGCCGGATCGTAGACGAAGTGGTCAGCGGTCTCGCTGTGCGCCGCTTCCATCGATAAGCCGCCGTCGCCTGAGACGCTATTGGCCGTCCCACCCGAGTGTAGGAAGTAACGCGTCTCATGCGCGCGCTCCAGTGGCCATTTATCTTCATCGCGCCACTTGTTCTCGCCCATCACGAAAATCCGCACAGGCTTTCCCGTGGTGAACCTGTTCTGCTTGCCCAGCAGCAGGTAGTCGTACCACTCCAGCGTCAATGTGTTTTCGTCGTACTCCTCCGCTGCGGGACCAAAGTCGACCGCGCCAATGTGGCGTCCGCCACCGGCGTGGCCGCCGATCGTCACAAAGAGCCTCTGTCCCGATCGCGCCGCCTCGTTGCCTGCGTGCGCCTTCAATCCCACGAAGTTGCGCAGCGACCCGCCTTGAAAGATGTCGTACCATGCAGCCACGGTGAGCGCTGGAACCTGGATCGATTCATACTGTTCCTCGATTGCCCACTGCTTCCAGTAGCCGTCGTAGAGCGGATGCGCGAGCCAGTCGAGAAAGTATGGTGCCAGTTCCCGTGTCTGGTCCGCGCCCTGCGCCGTGGCGCCGAGGTTGAACACCGGATAGCGATTCAGGGGCAAAACTGTGCTGCCGACAAGTGCATTGGTGTCTTTGCGAAGCTGGCGGTTAAAGGTGTCCTGCGCTAGCCCCGACGTCCACGATTCATTGAACCATTGCTCAAAGGCGCCGCCCTGATAGGTCCAGTTCTCGTGGTAGTTGCTTGCCGTCACCACCGGGCAGATTCCCGCCAGATGGGGTGGATGCGCAACCGCCGCCAGCATCTGCGTGGCCCCCACATAGGAGCCGCCGAACATACCCACCTTACCGTTGGAGTGGGGCAATGCCGCTGCCCACTCGATAGTGTCATACCCGTCCTCGCCTTCATGCTTGAACGTGTACCACTCGCCCTCTGAGGTATAGCGGCCGCGAACATCCTGCACTACCACCATGAATCCACGCGCGGCGGCTCTATGGCCGAACCCGGCCGCATTGTTCTTGTCATACGGAGTGCGCTGCAGCAGCACTGGAAACGACCCGTCTCCGGGCGGGGTGTAGATATCGGCGCGCAGGGTTACACCGTCGCGGGTTTTCATGGTGACGCTGCGTTGCACATCAACTTCTGCAGGCGATGCCGTGGCTGTTGCAGCAGATTGGCCACTCAGTAGATTAGCGGGAGCCAGCGATCCGGCCAGGAGCAGCAGGTAAAAGGCTTTTTTCAGCATTCAATTCCCCTCGGGCAAAAGCAGGCCACCATTGTAGCCGCCGTCGCCCGAGGGAACAGGGATTTAGATCCCGCCTTTGCCCAGCAGGATACCGATGCCGTAGGTGACGATGCCTTCGAGCGCTCCGACGACAGTCATCTCCAGGCCGGAAGACCACCACGACCGTACCGTGATGAGGCTCTTCGCGGCGCCTACTGCAAAGTGGGCCGCCAGCGAAATGATGGCTGCCGCAATCACCGCCGGTACACCCTGCATAAAGAAGAATGGAATGATCGGAATGGTCGCACCGATAGCTGTCGAAAGGGCTCCGGAACTGGCCGAGACGATCGGATTCGACAGCGCCTCTTCCGACGAGCCGAGGCGCTCGCTGGTCAGGGCGCGCAGCAGCTGCTCGGGGTCGTTGGCGATGTGGTTGACCATGTTCTGGGCATCTTCTTCAGGCAGGCCTTTTACCTGGTAGTAAAGCGACAGCAGTTCCCGAGCCTCAGGGCCATTCATTCTTATGGCGTCACGTTCGCGCGCCACCTCAGCCTCATAGATTTCGCGCTCGCTCTTGGCGGCGAGATACGCGCCCGATCCCATCGAAAGCGCCGAGGCGATCATGCCCGAAAGACCCGCCAGCAACACATAGTGGCTGGTCTGCGCCGGGTCGCCCAAGGTTGCGCCGGAGACGCCGGAGACGATCCCGAAGATTGCGCCGAGGCCGTCATTCACTCCATAGATTGCGTCGCCGATCCATGCGCCGGGCTGCTTGCGGCCCTTGCTGCGCTTGGCCAGCATCTCCTCAAGAACGGCTTTGGCGTCGATTTTGGGCGCGCCGGCCGGGGCGGTGTAGTGGCCCCTCAGAAGCGATCCGAGCTCACGGTAATGGTCTTTTTCGTCCTCGATGACGTGATCGAGAATGGCCGTGGAGCCCTCGTCTCCCAACGCCTTGAGCTGTTCTCCATAGTTGGCGATATGGCGGCTCTCTTCAATTTCAAGTCGGCGCAGCGCCATCCGCACCCCGCCGGCCCGGTTCGCGAGCGAGTTGGCCTCGCCGCCCGGGCTCCCGTGATACTCAGGCTCAGGTCCGCCCAACTCGAGAATCCGACCGTGCCACAAAGCGGCGTGCTCCCACTCGGCGCCCGCCAGATGGCGCAGCACCTGGGCACGCACCGGATCGGTGTCGCGGTCCGCGAGCGTCTGATAGGTGTGATACCCCTCCATCTCAGCCTGCCAATTGCCTTCCAGGGCAGCCAGAATCTTCTTCAGCCTGGCGCCATTCAATGCTTCCTTGGCCACTCTTTTCTCCTTGCTTTCTGTTGAGAATAGCCGAAAATCCTCCTCTTGCGTGAACTGCCCCGCATACTGCGGCGGCAAGCACCTTCCCACGTTGGCTGTTTCCCGTATAGTGTTGTGTGCAGCAAAGCCCGGGGCAACGATCGATCGAACCAGCCGGAGCCAGCCAACCAGCCGCTCGCTCGCTTTTTGTCCTGAGCCGGCAAGGCAAGTCCTTTACCAGGACACGCAATACGCCCTAACCGGGCACAATTTTTCTGAGGAATCGGGGGAATCAGCTCACATGGCGACACGATCCACACCACCAACGGCTCCATCAACGCCCAGTTACGTTGGCCCGTTTATTACCGTCGCAGCCTTGTTTTTCATCTTCGGGTTCATCACCAACCTGAACATGGCACTCGTGCCGCACCTCAAGTCAATCTTCGATCTGCCTTATGCGTGGGCCATGCTGGCAGAGTCGGCCTTCTTTCTTGCCTACTTTGTCTTCTCCTCGCCCACTTCGAAGCTGATTGAAGCCATCGGCTACAAGCGAACGATGGTGGTTTCGCTGTTCATCCAGGTGGTGGGCTGCCTCATGTTCATCCCCGCGGCCAGGTTGGTGAGCTTCCCGCTGTTTCTCACCGCGGTGTTCGTGGTCGGTGCCGGCGTAACTGCCTTGCAAACCTCGGCGAACCCCTATGTCGCCATTCTCGGGCCAGAACACAGCGCGCCTGTGCGCCTCACCCTGGCCCAGGCCCTCAACTCGCTCGGAGGCAGCATCGCTCCGCTCATCGCTGGAGCCTACATCCTCACTGACCCGGCAAAGATGGCGTCGAAGGCCGCAATCGCTGACACGGTGCGCGGCCCATATCTCGCCATCGCCGGCGGATTGCTGATTCTGGGTATCGCCGTCGCATTCATGCACCTGCCGCATATCGCCCAGACCCAGACCTTCCGGCCGGCAAAAGAAGGCGACCCGATCTTGAGCCGCAGCATCTTCAGGTACAAACACACGGTGCTGGGCGCGGTCGGTATCTTCCTGTACGTCGGCGTCGAAGTTGGGTTGGCATCGATCGCGGTCAATTACTTCAAGAGCCAGGGTGTCGACAGCGCGCAGAAGGCGTCGTACCTGCTCTCGCTCTACTGGATTGGCGCGTTGATCGGCCGCCTGCTCGGCTCCTGGATCCTCACCAAGTTCAAGTCCAACAAGCTGCTTGGCCTGTTCGGCTTCTCCGCCGCGGCCCTGATCCTGATTTCCATGCTCGCCAGCGGACCGGTGGCAATCTGGACCCTCGTCTTCTGCGGTTTCTTCAACTCCATCATGTTCCCGAATATCTTTGCCCTCGGCATCGCCGGTCTGGGACCGATGACCAGCAAAGGCTCGGGACTGATCATGACCGCCGTCGTGGGTGGCGCCATTGTTCCGGCTTTGATTGGCTATGTGGCTGACAAAGCGGGAATTCAAAACTCCTTCATCATCCCGGCGCTCTGCTATGTCTTCATCGCCTACTATGGGCTATGGGGATCCAAACCTACGCGGACTGTAACGGCGTAGATTGGTTTATTGCTGTACACACTGAAGGCCCTTCGGCGCGAGTCGGAGGGCCTTCGCATATCTGGGGCATTTCAGGCCGGTATGCGTCAGCGTGCCGACATCGCATGCAGCTTCAGCACCGTGTTCCAGTTGCGCGCCGTCCCCGCTACTCCGAGCGCGCGGTCCATTGCTTTTCCTGTGAACTTGGTATCTGCCGCCCCATCCGGCAGGTGCAGGTAAAGCGTGTCGCCGGCTAAGTGAAAGCGGTCGCGCCGCGCCGGATATTGCGCCACGATCCTGTCCAGCCCTTCCTTGGCTCCTTCCGTCGCCGGGCCGGCAAGAAAGCCCACATGCACCCTTGCGCCATCCGCCGCAGCCTCGGCCGCGAAGGGATTTCCGGCAATAATGCCGCCAAGCTGCTCGTGCGTCCGGATGATCACCTCTACCGGTGCGCCGGCCAGCCTTCCCAATCCGACTTGTAGTTTCTCTCTTGTTTGAACCGCGGTTCCCGCAGCATCGAACACCGCATTTCCGCTCTGAATATACGTCGCTACATTACAAAAACCTAGTTTCTCCAGCAATTGGCGCAGGTCCGCCATGGCCAGCTTCCCGGTTCCTCCCACGTTCACGGCGCGTAACAGCGCGATATAGGTGTGCATAATGTGACCCGAATCACCTTCCTGCGGCAATCAGAATTGTAGCGTGAACGTGCCGCCGGTCTCAGAGTTAAGTGACTTAGATTTTCAAGATCGATAGTGGCTACAAAGGCTGATAACGGACGGACAGGAACATTTGAATTTTGCCCGTCAAATGCACAATTATCGCCGGGATTCGCACAATGCGGGAAAGCCATTCTGGAGTAAATTGAATTTAACTTCACATTCAAATCGATGTGTAACTCTGGTTGTAAACTCGTCTTTATTCAGCACTCGATGAAGCTGGCTCCGGCCCCGCTCTTTTTGCGGATGCCGGCCCATGTCATAACCCAGCTGCACGTGAACATTGATTCGAACTTGCGAGAGACTGTCGGAAATCCCTCACTCGGCAGCTCGCCAACCCACTGAACCTGTTGTACTTAGGAGAGCCAATAATGATGTACCCACTCAAACGGGGCGGCCATGCCATCCTGGTGGTATTTCTATTTCTTCTCGCACTTGCTCCCATTGCTCACACCCAGTCAGCGGTCGACGGAGCCATCGGCGGCACGGTACTCGACACGACCGGAGCCGTCGTTCCCAATGCTACCGTGCTGGTGCATAACAACGGCACCAATGCAGAGCAGGCCGCCGTCAGCGACGAAACCGGATACTTCCGCGTGCTTCATCTGCAGCCGGGCGTCTATAACGTCACCGTCAGAGCCGCGGGCTTTGAAACCTACAGGGCCGTCAATACCACCGTGCAGGTGGGTGTGATGACCGATATGCAGGCGCACCTCAACGTCGGCAGCTCCGCCCAGACTGTCGAAGTAACCGGCGAAGCGCCGCTGGTGAACACCACCTCTCCGGACTTTGCCGGGGTCGTCGATCAGATTCCGCTGCACAGCCTGCCTCAGAACAACTACCGCTGGTCCGCATTCGCGCTTCTCACGCCGGGCGTTGTCAACGATGCCAACGGCTTCGGTCTGCTCAGCTTCCGCGGGCAGAGCACGCTGTTGAACAACGTCACCATCGACGGAACCGACGACAACCAGGCTTAGTTCTCTGAAGAGCGCGGCCGCACCCGCGCCGGCTACTCTACCATCAAGGCGGCGGTCCAGGAGTTTCAGGTCAACACCTCCAATTATTCCGTCGAATATGGCCGGTCGGCCGGCGGCATCGTCAACTCCGTCACCAAGAGCGGCTCCAACGCCTTTCACGGCGAAGGCTACTTCTACGACCGCGACAGCGCCTGGAATGCCCAGAACGGCTACGTCACTCATCCCGTGCAGGTCTCGGCCAGCCCCGTGAGCTATGCGGTGCAGCCCTTTAAACCTACTGACCTTCGCCGGCAATTCGGCTTCGGCGTCGGCGGCCCAGTCTTTAAAAACAAGGTGTTCTTCTTCGTGGCCGTCGATCGCTTCTATCATGACTTCCCCGGTGCCGCTACCATCACGGGAACCAGCGCAAACAGCAACTTCTACACTCCCCCTGACGCGGCGTTGCCCGCAGGCAAAACGTGCGGCGTAACCTCGGGTTCTTCGGCTCCCAGCTATCAGGACGCGCAGGTCTGCCAGCTGGCAAAGAACACCGGCCTCACCTATGCGAAAGCCGTCCCGGTCTATACGAGCGGCATTGCCGGCTTGACCACCATGCTGGGAACGGTGCCGCGCGTCGGCGACCAGAAAATCTACTTCCCGAAGCTCGACTGGCAGGTCAATCAGAAGCACCACGTCTCGGTCGAGGCCAACGCCATGCGCTGGGCTTCCCCCGCAGGCATTCAGACGGCACCCGCTGTGGCCTACGGCATGTCGAGCTGGGGCAACGATTACGTCAAGGACAACTGGCTCGTCGGCAAGCTCGACAGCTTGTTGACTCCCACCATCAGCAATGAAGTGCGCTTCATGTATGGGCGCGACTTCGAGTACGAAAACAACCAGGCCCCCACGCAATACGAGCAGAACAACCTGCTCAAGACGAGCAGCTATACCAACCCACTGCTCCTGCCGCCCAACGTATTTCTCAGCGGTTTCTTCCAGTTCGGCACTGCGCAGTTCCTCAACCGCGCCGCCCTGCCCGACGAACGCCGCTGGCAGCTTTCCGATACCGTGGGCTGGGTTCGAGGCAACCACACCCTCAAGTTCGGTGAGGATTACATCCACACCAACGACTTGATCACTAACCTCTACAACCAGTTCGGCGGCTTCTCTTATAGCGGCAGCACGCCGCTCGGCAACTACATCTCCGACCTCTACCTCTCACAGAACCCGGTAACCGGAAAGAAGGCGCAGAACTATACGTCCTTCAACCAGGGCGCGGGAACACCGGGCCTGGAGTTCACGACCGGCGACTACGCCTTCTTTGCGCAGGACGAGTGGAAGGTGAACCCCCGCCTCAGCCTCACACTGGGTGTGCGCTGGGAGCATGAGCATTTCCCCACCCCGCAGCTCCCCAACTCGCTCGTGCCACAGACCGCCAAGTTGCAGAACCACAAAACCGACTTCGGCCCCCGCGTAGGCTTTGCTTATGACGTCTACGGCGGCGGCAGAACCATTCTTCGCGGCGGCTATGGACTCTTCTCTGCCCGCGCGATCAACTCCACCCTCTACCAGGCCCTGGTCGGAACAGGAGCAGTGGGCAGCCAGGTCAATCCCACTCTGAATCCCGGAGCTACCTGCTCCCCGATCTTCCCGCAGGTCATTCCCACCAGCCAGGATGCTACTTGCCTGGGTGGCGCCAGCGGCAACGCGACGGCCTATTATCTCGATCCCAATTTCAAGGTGCCCGAGATTCATCAGGCAGACTTGTCCGTTCAGCAGCAACTCAGCAAAGACGATGTGATCAGCATCTCGTGGCTCGGATCGTGGGGACGTCGCTTGCCCGACTTCGTTGACACCAATCTGCCCACACCCACTCCGGTGGCATTTACGGTCAAGGATTCCTCCAAGACCGGGCCAATCGCCAACGGAACCACGATCATCGCCAACACCTACTTCGCCACCGCCAACAAGAACGGCCGTCCCAACCCCAACTTCAGTTCGATCACCGACATCTTCAGCGGTGTGACTTCAAACTACGAAGCTTTGGTGTCGGAGTACAAGCACCGTATGTCGCATCACCTCTCCTTCGACGCCAATTACAGCTGGTCACATGCCATGGACTTCGGTGAAAACAACACCACCGGCGCCAGCGCAAACGCGATGCTCGACCCAGCCAACATCAAACTCGAACACGGCAACTCCAACCAGAACGTGCCCAGCCGCCTGGTGGTTTATACGATGGTCTCCTCGCCCTGGCATGTCAACGGACCCCTCGGGCTGCTCGTCAATGACTTTGAGATTGCGCCTGACTTCCAGACGCAAAGCGGCCTGCCCTATTCCATGGGCATCAGCGGCTCATCCTCAAAGCTCTACACCACCCCAGGCGCTAGTGCTCAGCGGTCGATCATCAGCACCAGCTCATTCAATGGCAGCGGAGGATCGAATCGCGTTCCAGGTTTCAATCGCAACAGCTTTACCTACCCGAAGACCTGGTTTGTCGATCTGCGCGCCTCAAAGAAGATTGTGGTGCGCGAGCGCTACAAGCTTGAGTTCCTCGCTGAAGCCTTCAATCTCACCAACCACCAGAACGTGACCGGCCTGGGCACGACGGCTTACACCGTCTCGACCGACGCCACCAACAAGGTGAACAACCTGCTGCCGTTCACCAGCACGCCGTTCAAGTCCATCACCAGCACCGACAACAGCAACTTCGCGTATAACATTCGCCAGATTCAGATGGCTCTCCGCCTGCAATTCTGATTGCTGTTTCGCTTCACGCCAACAGCGCGGCAGCTTCGGCTGCCGCGCTTTATTTCTGCTAAAGTCGCAGACAGATGACTGACAGGTCTTTCGCCGCTCGCGCACGCCGTTTCTTCAGCGGGTATTGGTCTCTGGGCGCTCTTCGAAACCTGCCCGGCAGAGAGCTTAGCCGCGCATCTTCACCTGACCAACTTGTCCATCCCTTCGACATAACCCACCGGGTCGACACCAGTGGACTGTTCTATGCGGAAGACCTTTCTTCCGGCCACGCGAACGACCAGCACAGCGCCGGCTACTATGCCACCGCTCCTTCCCTGCTTCATGGAGCCATCGCGCGTTGGAGCAGTTCCATTCTATCTGTTGGATTGGCCCTGAATGACTATACGCTGCTCGATATCGGATGCGGCAAAGGAAGGGTCGTCCTGCTCGCTTCGGAGTGTGCCTTCCGCACGATCGTCGGCGTGGAGCTGAACCCTTCCCTCGCTCGCATTGCCAACAAAAATCTCAAGAGGTGGATGCGCAAACCGCGCGCATGCGGCGATGTCAAAATCGTCAACGACGACTTCTTCTCCGTCGCCATCCCCGATGGTCCCGTCGTGCTCTACCTCTTTAATTCATTCGAACACGAGCTGGTGCAGAGGCTGCTCGACAGGCTCCTCGAAATCTCCGCCACGCGTTCACATCCCATCGACCTGATTTATATTCATCCGGAATTCGGCGAAATCTTCAGGGAAACGCCGCGCGCTGCAATCCTCGCCGATGAAGAAATATCCTTCAGCGCTGAAGATGCCGCGGCAGACGCGTTCGGCGTATCGTTCGACCGCTGCTCCATCTACCGCCTTGAGGGGCTGCTTCCATTCAAAAACGGAAAATTGCCCGCGTAGGCGCAGTTGGCGTTAGCGCGTATGTGCCGGTTCACGGGTAAATGCGATGCAGCGTCCGCGCGAACGGAATTGTTTCCCTCACGTGATCCAGCCCGCAGACCCACGCAACCACACGCTCGATGCCCATGCCAAATCCGGCATGGGGAACACTCCCGTAGCGGCGCAGATCGAGGTACCACTGAAAAGCTTCCCTGGGCAGGCCGTGCTGCTCGATGCGCGCATTGAGCAGTTCGTAACTCGACACGCGCTGGGAGCCGCCAATCACTTCGCCGTAACCCTCGGGCGCCAGCACATCGACGCAGAGCGCGAATTTCGAGTCGACGGGATCCGGTTCCATGTAAAACGCCTTCACATCGGCCGGATAACGGTGCACCATCACGGGCCTGTCAAACTGCGAGCTGAGCCACGTCTCGTCCGGAGACCCGAAGTCATTGCCATACTCGAACGGCTGCTCCAGCTCGCCTTTCTTATGGGCTTCGTTGAGCATCTTCACGGCTTCGTCGTAGCGCAGGCGCGGGAACGGCGGCACAATCGATTCGAGCTTGGTGCGGTCGCGGCCGATGACTGCCAGTTCTGGCGCGCGATTTTTGAGAACGCTCTGCACGATGTGCGAGAGGTAGTTTTCGGCGAGTTCAAGCAGCCCATCAAGATCGCAGTAGGCCACCTCCGGCTCCACCATCCAAAACTCCGTCAGATGCCGCCGGGTCTTGGACTTCTCCGCGCGGAATGTGGGGCCGAAGCTGTACACCTTGCCGAGTGCCAGAGCAGTCGACTCAATGTAGAGCTGGCCGGACTGCGTCAGGTAGGCCGGGTCGCCGAAGTAGTCCACCGGAAACAGCGTCGATGTGCCTTCGCACGCCGCCGGAGTGAGAATCGGCGGATCGGTGCGGATGAAGCCGTTGTTGTCGAAGTACTCCGCCGCCGCCCGCATGATCTCGGCCCGTATGCGCAAGATCGCGGACTGGCGCGGCGAGCGGACCCAGAGATGCCGATGTTCCATCAGGAACTCGACGCCGTGTTCCTTCAGGGTGATGGGGTAAGGATCGGACTCGGGAACCCGCTGCACCACCTGGATGTCTTCGACATCGAGTTCGAAGCCGCCGGGGGCGCGCTTGTCGGCGCGGACCTTCCCGGTGACGATGACGCTCGACTCCTGCGTCAGACCTTTCAAAGCCTCGAACACCGCGGGCGAGACGCTCTTCACGTGAGCGACGCCCTGTACGGTGCCGGTGCCGTCACGAAAGATGGGGAACAGCAGCTTGCCGCTCTCGCGCAGGTTATAGAGCCATCCGCGCAGCGTGACAGACTGACCTTCATGCTTTCCAAGAGTGGCAATGGTGGCTACGGGAGCGGCGGTATTAGAGGTTTCGGTCGGAGTGATGGTGGTTTCTTCAGACATCGTTGGTCGGCTCTCTGGGCGGCTTGATTTCCCGTGCTTTCTACAAAATTTAACGAAAGCATGGAGCACCCGGAATTGTCGGGTGCGCCGGACCCTCTAGGATAACGCTTTGCCGATCGTTGTCTGTGATTGAAATCGGCGGGCCAGGCTCAACGTCCCAGGCTCGATGAGTCCGGCGCCGGTGGTATATCGTCCAATGCGTATGCCGAACCAAGCCAGCGTCCCGCATCCCGCACCAGAGGCTGAAGAGGTCTACCGCCGTTGGATCCAGTTTCTCGACGACGAGTTCACCCGTCATCACGCGCCGGAGCGCCGCTCAGAGATTGTGCGCGACCAGCTTTACCAGCTCTACCTCGGCCGGCCCCACGGCGGAAAGCTCAACCTGATGCTGACCAGCGAACTGCCCGGCAACGTGCTGAGCCTCTCGCTCGATCCCGAAAATGTGACGCTCGAGGCGGGCCACTTCAGCGATGTCGACCGCCAGAGGTTCAATGAGCGCAAACCGCTGCTGTGGTTCTGGCAGATGTTTGACCGCTCTCCCATCGGATTAAACCACTGGCTGGGCCTGCGCTTCCGCTGCATGCTGGGGCGGCATCTGTTTGCGCACATGGGCAGCGGCGTGCGCATCTTCCACGGCGTTGACCTGACCTACGGCTACAACCTCAACATCGAAGACGGCGTAACCATCCGTCAGCGCGCGCTGCTGAACGACCGCGGCGGCATCATTCTCGGCAAGAACGCGGTGATCGGGTCCTACGCCCGCATCTACTCCCACACCCACGCCCCAGGCAACTTCGACAAGGTAACACTCGTTCCCACCAACATCGGGCCCGGGGCGCGCATCGGCAGCCATGCCATCGTGCTTGCTGGAACCGAAGTTGGCGAGGGCCAGATCGTGGGCACCTTCCCCGCAGATCGGAACTGACGGTGGTGGCCCTGCAGTGCTAACCTGAGGTTTCCGAGCTATTGGAGAATTCGTTGCAACCAGGCAACTTTGTCATCGCGATCTTCGAGTTTGTGCTGCTCATTTTTTCGCTGAGCGTACATGAGTGCGCCCATGCATGGATGGCCTCGCGGCTGGGCGATCAGACGGCCCGCCTGCAGGGCCGCGTCACGCTCAATCCCATGTATCACGTCGACCCGTTCGGAACCCTCCTGTTTCCCGCGCTCATGATCTTCGGGCCCCTATTCGGCGGCGGCGCGATGAGCGGATTCCTCTTTGGCTGGGCCAAGCCCACACCGGTGATCACGCGTAATTTTCGCAGGATCGTGCGTGACGACACGCTGACCACCCTGGCTGGGCCGGTATCGAACCTCGTGCTGGCGTTTTTGGGGTTCCTGGGTCTCGCGGCCATCATTCTGGTACAAGGCCATCTGCCTCCCGGGCAGAGCCTTCAAACCAACGTCGATGCCCTCGGCCTGCTCTGCGAACTGGCTATCAATGTCAACCTGGCGCTGTTCTTCTTCAACCTGCTGCCCCTGCCTCCGCTCGACGGCAGCCGCATTCTGCGCCACTTTCTGCCCTACAACGCCCTTAACCTCTATGACCGCATGGGAATTCTGAGCTTTGTGCTGATGATCTTTGTGGGCGGCCCGATCGTTCGCTTCCTCATGGCGCCGACGCTGGGCCTGGTGCGCCTCGCGCTGCGCAGCCTCTAGGCCTCTCCGGGATGCCAAAGAGCCTGCCAGCGACCGGTACAATGAAGCCAGCCTGATTTTGAGGATTTCCGTCACCGACGGCTGCATTCTCGCGGCACATCCCGGATTTTGAAAAGCTGGAAACGACAAGCACAATGGCAGAATCTTCCATCTCCCGTCCGCGCGTTTTGAGCGGCATGCGT
>WNGR01002858.1_pt1 | contig 22317 bp, 18 predicted proteins | sample 5407581 | NCBI WGS metagenome assembly WNGR01 (sample SAMN13153383, study PRJNA577476) | soil metagenome | isolation source: 80 cm soil or saprolite under Garry oak tree replicate 2 | place: USA:California | collected 2016-06-15
TGAATTGCGCTCCTTATGCTCCGGGCATCGGCTGGACGCCGGCCAGGTCCTCGCGCTTGACCCGGATCATGGCGATCGTCACGATCAGGGCGAGCAGCGCGATCCCGGCCGAGACCTCGAACCCGCGGGAGAACCCGACCGACAGCGCGTGATCGTAGATCCCGGCCTGCGCCGCCTTCGCCTGCGCTGCCGAGGCGTGCAGCGGATGGCCGGCCTTGGCGGCAGCAGCCGCTGCTGCCTTCGCGGCGGCCGCGGAGGTCCGCGCGGTGTTGGCGACGACGCTCCAGGCCACGGTCCCGAGGATGGCTAGCCCGAGCGAGCCGCCGACCTGCTGGCCGGTGTTCAGCAGGCTTGAGGCCAGGCCCGCGTCCTTATCGTCGACCCTCGACAAGGCGACCAGAGTGAGCGGCATGAACAGCATGCCCATGCCGGCCGCCGTGACGAGCATCGGGCCGAGCAGGCCGGAGGCGTAGTGGCTGTGCTCGCTGATCCGCGACAGCCAGAACAACCCTCCGGTGGCGATCGCCGAGCCGGCCAGCAGCAGCGGCCGGGCGCCGATTCGCGGGACCAGCTGGGCGCTGACCCCGGCCATCGCCATCACCGTGGCCATCATCGGCAGGTAGGCGATCCCGGTCCTCAGCGCGCTGTAACCCCACACGCTCTGCACAAAGATCGTCAGGAAGAAGAACATCCCGAACAGCGCCGTGCCGACGCACAGCATGATCAGGTAGGCGCCGGACCTGTTCCGGTTCCGGAAGATCCGCAGCGGCATCAGCGCGTGCTTGCTGCGCGACTCGATGATCAGGAACGAGGCCAGCAGCACGACCGCCGCCGTCAGCGAGCCCAAGACCTTGGTGTCGCCCCAGTGCGAGACGCCGTTGGCGGTCGTCGCCGCGCTGGACAGGCCGTAGACCAGGGCGGAGAGGCCCAGGGTCCCGGTGATCGCGCCCGGCAGGTCGAACCGGCCGCGGTGGCGCTGCGACTCACCGAACGCTCGCGGCGCGACCAGGGCCACCACGATCCCGATCGGGACGTTGACGAAGAACACCCAGCGCCAGGACGCGTAGGTGGTCAGCAGGCCGCCGGCGATCAGGCCGACCGCGCCGCCAGCGATGCTCATCGCCGCGTACACGCCCATCGCCCGGTTGCGCGGCGGGCCCTCCGGGAACGTGGTGGTGATCAGCGACAAGGCGGTCGGCGCGACGATCGCGCCGCCGACGCCCTGCAGTGCCCGCGCCGCCAGCAGCCACGCCTGCGAGGTGGCGAAGCCGCCGAGCAGCGAGGCCACTGAGAACAGGATGATCCCGGCGATGAACACCCGCCGCCGGCCGAGGATGTCCCCGGCCCGGCCGCCGAGCAGCAGCAGCCCGCCAAAGGTGAGCGCGTACGCATTCACCACCCACTCCAGGCCGGAACCGGAGAAGCCAAGCGCGGTCTGGATGTGCGGCAGGGCAACGTTCACGATGGTCGCGTCGAGCACCACCATCAGCTGGGCGGTAGCGATGACGACCAGGGCCAGGCCGAGGTGGCGGCGCCTCTGCTCAGTCTGGCCATCGACGCCGTTGCCGATGCCGGGTGCCAGGAGGCGCCCGGTTTCGGGCTGTGCGGTGGACATGGCAGTCTCCTTGCTGAAGAGCGTGGGAATCTAAACTCGTGGCGGCTCCCGCCACGACGTGCAGTTACTCATGACTTGTTTCGGCAGCAGGATTAATCGCCGGACGTCTTGTCTGGCTGCTCCGCCTGCCCCTGATGCAGGCGGGCTGCCGCCTGGCTGGTCCGCCGACTCGCGGTCTGTCGGGCCGCTGGCCCCCAGGCCGAGTCAGCCAGCGGGCTGAGCGGTGATCAGTGTCTCGCTCACCTCCCCCGCCCGTTCGCCCCCGGTCGTCGGCGGGGTGGCCGGACTCGTCGCACCGCCAGCGGCCGCGCTTGCCGCGCTGCTGCCAGCCGCGCTTGCCGTGCTGCTGCCAGCCGCGGGTGCCGCGCTGCTGGCGGCCGCGGGTACCGCGCCGCTGCCGGCACTGATCATCTTTCGGATCAGCCCGAGCAGGCAGGCGCGCTCATCCTCATCGAGGGCATTGCGCCAGGGCATGCCCGCGACGAACTCACGCTCGAGCTTCCCCCGCAGCCCAACGCCCTCCCGGGTGAGCACGAGGTTCTTGATCCGGCGGTCGGCCGTGCTGGCTTCCCGCCGGGCCAGCCCGCGCTTCTCGAGCATGTCGGCGATGGCGGTCACGAAGGAGGGGTCGCAGTGCATCTGTCGCCCGAGGTCCCGCATGGCCATGGCGGAATCGAGCACGTGCAGGGCCTTCAGGCAGAAGACCGGTACGCCGAAGCGCTGCGCGATCTGCTCGCCCCGCGCGATCAGCTGCACGATCAGCTCGCCCATGGCGTCGACGAGCTCAGAGTCGAGCTGGTCGGCCCTGGATCTCGTTCCCATGTCACCTCCCGGGCTGCCCGCGGCGGTGCCGGGCAGGACGCCTGAGTTCCTAAATCATTGAGTAGCTCAAACTTAAGGCATCTAGACTGAGCAAGTCAATCTTTTATTAGCTCAAACATCTCGGCGGCCGCCGCGCGGTCAGCCACAGCCGGCGGCTTGCCTCACGCGGCGTTTCAACAGGTCGCGGCCGCGGGATGTTCCGCAGACCCGCGAAAATCCAGCGCGCGGCCGCCCGGCAGGCTCACGCGGCATCTGACAGCCAGACCTTCCTCACCAATGCCGGCCCCTGGTGAGCTGGTGTATTTGCGGCCTGAGACAGGCTCGGTCACCGGCTTGCCCCAGCGGCCGACGACGTCAGAGCGGCTCCCGGCTGACCCGGCCGGGCAGGCCGCTAACCGGGGGCGTCGGTAACCGTTCTGGTGGCCGCGGGCAGGGCTCCGATGATGTCCGAGGAGCCGATCGGAGCGCCCTCGGCGGCCAGCCGGGCGGCGATGCCGTGCAGGTACGCTGCGGCGGCCGCGGCGCGCTGCGGCTCGAGGCCCTGCGCGAGCAGCGAACCCGCCAGGCCGGTCAGGACATCACCCGAGCCGGCCGTGGCCAGCCAGCTGGTTCCGGTCGGATTCACCAGCACCTCCTGGTCGGCGTCCGGAGAGGCGATCACCGTGGTGGAGCCCTTCAGCAGCACCGTGCAGCCGAGCTCGGCCGCGGCCTGGGTTACGAACCGGAGGCGGTGGGCCTCCACGTCCGCCCGGTCCGCGCCGAGCAGCCGCGCGAGCTCGCCGGCGTGCGGCGTGAGCAGCGTGGGCGCGGCGCGCGGCAGCAGCTCGCGGTGCGCCGCGAGCAGGGTAATCCCGTCGGCGTCGACCAGCACAGGGACGCTCGTCGCGAGCACCGCCCCGAGCAGGTCAGCCGACATCTCACCGGTGCCCATGCCCGGCCCCGCAGCCCACGCCTGGACCCGGCCCGCGTCCTCGATGAGCTGTCTGCCGGTCCGGACCGAGTCGGTCACGGTGACCAGCGCTTCTGGCCAGTGCTGCCGGACGACAGCCACCGCATTCGCCGCTGACACCAGCCGGATCATGCCCGCGCCGCCGCGCACGGCGCCGCCGACGGCCAGCGGCGCGGCCCCGGTGAACCGGTCGCTGCCGGCCACGATCCCCAGCACGCCACGCCGGTATTTGTCCGACTCGGCCGACGGGCGGGGCAGCCAGGCCGCGACGTCGGCCGCCTGGGGCGCCGCAGCGTCGGGGCGGCCGAGGTAGCGCTGCAGGCCGATGTCGACGAGCTCGACCACCCCGGCGTGAGAGGCACCGGGGTCGATCAGCAGGCCGGGCTTCCAGGTTCCGAGCGTGATGGTCACGTCCGCCCAGACGGCCGCGCCCGCCGCCTCCCCGGTATCGGCGTCGATCCCGCTGGGCAGGTCGACCGCGACGACCCGGGCGCGGGCGCGCTGCGCCGCCGCGGCCAGCGACGCCCCGGGCTCCCTGAGCCCGCCGCGGCCGCCGATGCCGAGCAGCCCGTCGATGATCAGGTCCGCGGTGGCGATCGCGGCCTGCACCCGCTGGTCCGCCGCTTCGATCAGCCGCCCGCCGGAGCCGCGCAGCGCGGCCGTGCCGCCCTGGTGCACGCGCGATCCCGCGGCGACGGCGGTGACCACCGCCCCTCGGGCGGCCAGCCGGGCCCCGGCGTACAGCGCGTCACCGCCGTTGTCCCCGCTGCCCGCCAGCACCACCACGCGCGACCCGTAGACCCCGCCGAGCAGGCCCGCGCAGGCCGACGCCAGGCCGGCCGCGGCGCGCTGCATCAGCGCGCCCTCGGGCAGCAGCGCCATCAGCTCGTTCTCGGCCGCGCGGACCTGGGCCACCGCGTGTGCGTTTCTCATGCCTCGGCCACCACCATCGCCACGCACATCCCGCCGTCATGGCTCAGCGAGAGGTGCCACCTGCGGATGCCCAGGCTGGCCGCGGCGTCCGCGACGGTGCCGCTGACCTGGAGCGACGGCCGCCCCACGGCACTGCGGACCACCTCCACATCGGTCCACCGCAGGCCCGAGGGCGCGCCCAGCACCTTCGCGACAGCCTCCTTCGCGGCGAAGGACCCGGCCAGCGACGCCGCGGACCCGTTTCGTTCGCCCTGAGCGAACAGCCGCCCGGCCAGCGCCGGGGTTCTCCTGAGCGCTTCCTCCACCCGGGAGATCTCCGCGATATCGACGCCGATGCCCACGATCATGACCCAAGACTGCCATGCCGGGCCCGGCCCGATCCTGACCGCCCGGCACGGCCGGGCTAAGGGTCAGGCAGAGCCGGCGACCTGCCCGGCCGCCACCCTGAGAGGCGGGGGGGCGGCGGGCGCAGCCAGGGTCCGGGGCGCGACCGGCGCCGTGACGTCCGGGGTCTGGACCAGCCGGATCGGCCGCACCTTGCTCACGGCCACGAACGGCCTCTGCTCGGACCACAGGTCAGGCAGCCGGTGCCGCACGGCAAAGGACGCAGCCTCGAGCCGTGAGTGCACCCCGAGCTTGGTGAGCACGGCCTGCAGATGGGTGCGCACGGTCGTGCGCGAGACGCCCAGCCGCTGCACCATGGCCGCGGTGTCCAGCCCTTCCACCAGCATCAGCAGGCACTGCCGCTCACGGCCGGTCAGGTGCGCGGCGAGCCGCAGCGCCTGGTTCGGCTCGGCCAGGCGGCGCAACGGCGGCGCATCAGGGACGTCGATGACCACCTCGCCGCTCAGCACGCGCTCCAGCGCGGACACGAGCGCGCCGATACCTCGTGACTGATGCACATAGCCGGATGCCCCCGCATCCAGCGCCCGGCCCACTGCCTCCGTCGCCGGGTTGGCGCTGAGCACGACCACGCTCGTGCGGTCGCTGGCCGCGTGCAGCAGGCTGATGGTCTGGGCGTCGGTGTCCATCGCGACATGCCGGTCGATCAGGCAGGCGTCCGGCTGCTCCCGGCGGACGGCCGCGATCATCTCCCCGGGGCTGCGGGCCACCGCGCCGGTCACGTATCCGTGCTGCGCGAGCACGGTCGACAGCGCGTCAAGGAACACAACATGGTCATCACCGAGAACCAGCCTGGCCATCGTGATCACCCGCCAATCTCGGTGCTAGCCAGCACCACAGCCGCAGCGCCCCAGGCACACCACGCCATCCCGCGCTTTAGGTCACGCGAGAGGCGGAGCGCCACGGGAACGCCGCGGCCAGGGTCATCCTGGCGATCGCACCCCCTGTAGTACGGAGTCCTCACCTTCACTCCCCCCCGCGCCCGGCAGCTCGGGCCAGCATGCTCGCTGATCGCGAGCTCGCAAATCGGTAATGTCACATGTTCTCGGCGACTCGCCCCAGGCCCCCGCCGCAACCGGCAGGAATGATATCGATCGCTGGCCATCTGGGTGAACCGGCCCATGTGGTGAAGACGCCTTCGTACCGGGGTCCGTTTACATGCGTCTTACAAGAGCCCCATTCTATATACCGAACGTGATTTATCGGATACGCGGTGTATCAGCCAGGTCAGCCGGGGCCAGGGGGAAATACGCCGCCGTCAGCGCGGCGCGCAGCGATGGCTCATCGCAGCGGTCATCCAGGCGGTCGCGGGCCGCGACGGCCATGCGGGCGGCGACCGCGGGTGAGTCGCGCAGGTACCGGATCGCCGAGGCCAGCAGCCGGGGCCGCTGCGGCGGGATCAGCATGCCGGTCTCACCCGGTATCACGAGGTCAGACACGGCGTTGACGGTGGTCGCGATGACCGGGACACCGCAGATCATGGCCTCGACGACCACGGTGGGCAGGCCCTCGTAGCGGCTGGGCAGGGCAAACACGTCGAAAGCGGGGAGCACGTCGAGCACGTCGGTGCGCTCGCCCGCCAGGACCACGCGCGCGTTGCGCAGGCGGCTGGCGCGCTTGCGGACACGCTCGGCGAGCTCGCCGCCGCCCACCCAGACGCCGATGACCCCGGGCCGGTCCAGTTCCTGCAGCGCGGCCACCAAATCCTCGGGCGCCTTCTGGTACGTCAGCCGGCCGACCGCGCCGACGACGGTGGCGTCGGCCGGCAGGCCGAGCGCGGCCCTGGCGCGCTGGCGGGCCTCGGGCGCCTGCGCGCTCATGCTGGCCTTCATCCGTTCCGGCCCGTCCACGACGACCCCGATCGTGCGGACCCGTTCCGGCGCGATCAGCTCCCGCTTGACCGCCTCGGCGGCCACTCCAGCCCCGACGCACAGCGCCACGTCGGTGATCCGGCCGAGCCGTCGCTCGATCGCCACATAAGCCCGCCGCCGCGCCGGGGACTGGAACTCGTGGAACGGGAAGCCGTGGAAGGTGTGCACGATCCTGGGCACCGCGGCCCGGTGCGCGGCCAGCCGGCCCACCGCGCCGGCCTTCGCGCAGTGCGTGTGCACCACGTCGAAATCCCGCTCCCGGAAGATCGTCTCCAGCTGCCGCAGCGCCAGCAGGTCACTGCGCGGGGCGATCACCTCGCGCACCGAGGGCTCGATGACGACCTCGATACCGGACGCTGCGGCCTCGCCGATGAGCCGCCCCCCGCTGCCGGTCACGATCGTCGGCGTCACGGCCTCCGGGTCCATGGCCTGGGCCCCGCGCAGCGCGAGCAGGCCCGCGCCGCCCTCGAGCCTGGTGATGACGGTCGCCACCCGCGGCGGCCGGCCGGTGCCGCCGCCGTCCAGGGGCCCGGGCGGGCTGAAGCCTGCCTGGTACCCCTTCATCGCGGTCAACGCCCGCCCGGGCGGAACGGAAGCGGTGTCGGCTTGCTGCCGCCATTGAGCCCGGGCCGCTCGGGCGGCCGCAGGCCGGCGGCCCGGGCGACCCGCACGGCCTCGAGCCTGCTGTGCACGTCCAGTTTGCTGAAGATGCTGCGCGTGTGGGTGCGGACCGTGTCGGTGGAGATCAGCAGCTCCTCGGCGATCTGCCGGCCGCGCTTGCCCTCCGCCATGCTGGTCAGCACGTCGCGCTCCCTGGGGCTCAGCACGTCGAGCGGGTCGCTGTCCTCCCTGGCCTTCCTGACGTCGTCACGCAGCTCGCGCAGGATCTCGCCGAGCATCTCCGGCGGGAACCAGGAGTGACCCTGGCACACCCCGCGGAGCACCGTCTCGAGCTCGTCCGCGCCCTGCTCCTTGGACACCCAGGCGGCCGCGCCGGCCCGGGCCGCCTCCACGGCGTGCGCGACGTCATGGTCGCCGCTGACCACGACTACCTGTGCCGACGGCCACGCCGCGCGGAGCCGCAGCAGCACCTCGCCCACGGCGAAGCCGAGCGGCTCCACCTCGATCAGGATGACATCCGGCCGCAGCCAGCGGACCACCTCGGGTAGCTGGGGGTCATCGGTGCTGCAGCAGCCCGCCACCCAGAGGTCAGGCGCGGTGGACAGGCGGGAAGCAAGCGCTTCTGTGACCATCCTGTAGTCATCCACCAGAAAGAGTCTCCGCACGTCCACTAGCCCACCATGCCGTGGCCGGATGGCTTTGTCCTCATACAGATGAATGAGGGATCCTCATCTGGATACGGGGGAAAGACCGCCAGGTCACGCGGCCACTGGCTACCTTGCGTGCATAATGGATTACACTGCGGATACAACGTGTTCTAGTCGGCGCCCAAGGACTGGTCGCAGAGTGTAATCCAGGTCACAGCGCGAAGGCCGGTCAAGAACTGCGCTCAGGGAGCCAGGCGAGCCACATGACTCGGGCTCAGCGCGGCACTGTCTGGGCAGCCCGCAGTTATCGCGGAATTCTCGGTGGACCAGTAACTGGGCAGCCCGTTGTAGGGGTTCGCACCGGACCTATTGGTCACGTAAACGTAGCCGGCGTTCCGGCTCCTGGACAGGCTGATGGCGTTGGGCACTTGTGATCGGCCGGTGGCGTAGATCGTGTTGGCGAACCGGGACGGGCTGTAGTGATAAGCCCAGCTAGGCACCCGGATGCTGGTGTAGCTGGCGTACGGCCCCTCGAACGCCATCACGACATTGCCGACTGACATGTAAGCCTCAGCCGGGTAGCTCCCTGGATTGAGCCAGACCGAGGATCCGCTGTTAACGCCGTGGATATAGCCGTACAACGTGCGGTAGTAAGGGAGCTGGCTGCCGACCCCGCGAACCTCGTCAAGGAAGATATCGGTAACGCCGTACCAGGCCTTGTAGTTTCTGACATCCGCCTCAATCTGTGCGAGAGGGCGCACCCCGAAGGCAGTAGACGAATAGCCCAGGATAGTGACCCCCGCGGCCTTCGCCTGCCGGACGACAGACTGGAAGTGCGGAACCGGCGAAGTGCCAGCGCCCATCCCCGTGATATCCAGAATCATGACCTTGGGCGCGGGCTTGCTGTGGGCAGCCTGAGTCCAGATTCCGGCCCCATAGAAAAAGGCCGGAACGAATGCGTTCTGGCACCGCGAGTTACTGTGCGTGGTGGCGCCGGTCCTCAGCTTGGCGGTAATTCCTGCCGCGGCCCCGAGCACCAGGACCGCCACGATCACCACGACCGTCACCGGCCTGGACACCACCGAGCGCAGCTTGCGCTCCGCGTCACTCCGTTGTACCCGCTTCTTTACCTTCTGCCAGTCATCCGGCGGATTTCCTGTCATCGACATGTCCGCATCAGTCTCAGAACGGCCGTCGCTAACGCAACCACGGTGACATCGGCTCCAGTCCTGCGGCGGGGAGGCAGTCGTAGGGATTGACCCCGCTGCGGTCGGTGATGTACGCACAGCCCGCACGGCGCCGGACGGCAAGCAAGAACGCGTGGTCATGATGCTCGGGCGGCACCGAGTACACGACGTGGTAGAACTGGTCGGCGGGCCGGGACCGCGTCCAGCGCGGCACGGCCAGCTGGAGGTAGGCGCGCCAGGGCCCCTCGAAGGTGCCGAGCAGGTTGGCGTGCTCCGCGTACGCCTCGAGCGGGTGCGCGCCGTGGTTGAACATCACCACGTGCGCTCCCATGTCCCTGGCGTGGCGCGACAGCGCGGCGTAGTAGCCGAGGTGCTCCGCGGAGACCGACACGCGGTCGAAGCACACGCCGGTCACGTCGTACCACTGCAGGAACAGGCCGAGGTCGGCCAGGGCCTCATGGCCCGAGCGCCGGCCGTAGTCGGAATCCACGTACCCGGCCACCGCCACCCCGGCCTCGCGCAGCCGGTCCAGCGCGGGGTAGAAGGCCGGATCGGGCTGGGTGCCCGGGCCGTTGGCCACGTTGAGGATCACCAGCCGCACCCGGTCCGCGTGCGTCGCCAGCTGCTCCCAGTCGGCCGGCCGGGCATCAGGACGGAAGTAAGCCGGCACCACCAGCCGCGGCAGAGCCATCGGCGTGCGGTCCGGTGTGGCCCGGAGCGGGGTCCTGAGCGAGGACCTGAGTCTGAGCCTCACTTGGTTGCCTCCCACAGGTCGGCCAGCGACGCGGCCAGATCGTGGCGCGGCCGCCAGCCCAGGTCCAGGCGGGCGCGCGCGATGTCGGCCTGCTGCCAGAGCAGGTCACCAGAGCGCGCCGACCCCGGCGCGTCCTCGTGCACCGGGCCGGAGTACCCGCTGATCCCGATCAGCTCCTTGACCAGCGTACGGGTCAGCACGCCGGTGCCGCTGCCGACGTTGATGACCGGATGCGGCAGCGCCGGGGCGGCCGCGGCGGCGAGCACCGCGGTGGCGACGTCCCGCGTATCGACGAAGTCCCTGCCCGCATCCAGCGGGCCGAGCCGCACGTCGCCGCCGCCGGCCAGGGCCTGGCGCAGCTGCGCGGCCACCCGCCCGGGCAGGCCGCTGCCGGGCGCGCCGGCCCCGACCGGGTTGAACACGCGCAGCACCACCGCGTCGAGCCCGGCCGCCCGGCCCAGCTCGACCAGCCGGGTGCCGGCCAGCTTGGTGGCCCCGTACGCCGCGGCAGGCCGGGGCGGCGCGGACTCGTCCACCGCGTCGCCCGGCTCGACCCGCCCATACTCGGCCGCCGAGCCGAGGTGCACCAGCCTGGCCTGCGTGCCGGCCTGCAGCATCGCCCGGACCAGCGCATAAGCTCCGGTGACGTTGGCGGCGGCCAGCACCTCCGGGTCACCTGACGTGGCCCCGGCGCAGTTGGCCACCGCATCGGGAGCCGCCGAGGCGATCAGCCCGGCGAGGCCGGCCAGGTCGCCGGTGGCCAGGTCGAGCTGGAGGTGCTCCGGCGAGCCGGGCAGCCCGGCCCGGCCGGCAGTGACCACGGTGACGCCGGCCGCCGCGGCCTGCTGCCACACGTGCCTGCCGAGGAACCCGCTCGCGCCGATGACCAGAAGCCGCATCAGGCCTCCCCAGCGGGGTGGGCTGCGCGCACCGGCGGATTGGTGTTCACTGGCTCTCGCTCACTGGTGATACTCGTTGACCTTGAACCGGGCCAGATTCGCCGGGTTGCGGTACCACTCGATGGTCTCGGCCAGGCCCTCGTCCCTGGTGTAGCGAGGCTGCCACCCGGTGCGCTCGCGCAGCTTCGTCGCGTCGCACAGCAGCCGCATCACCTCAGAGTCCTTGGGGCGCAGCCGCTGCGGGTCTTCCACGATATCGGCCTCTACCCCCATAAGTCTGGCAATATCCTCCGCGAGCTTGCCGATCGCGATGTCATCGCCGGGCCCGCAGTTGAACAGCTCGCCGATCACCGCGGACGCCGGGGCCTCGCCCACGGTGATGAACGCCTCGGCGGTGTCGGTGACGTAGGAGAAGTCACGCGTCGGGTCCAGCGCGCCCAGCATCAGCTGCTTGGAGCCGCTGGCGAGCTGGGTGATGACCTGCGGGATGACCGCGCGGGTGGACTGGCGCGGGCCGAACGTGTTGAACGGCCGCAGCGTGACCGCGGGAACCCCGAAGCTCAGGTGGTACGACTCGACCAGCTTGTCACCGGCAACCTTGGAGGCGGCATAGGGCGACTGCGCCTGCAGCGGGTGCGCCTCACTGATCGGCACCGTCCGCGCGGTGCCGTAGGTCTCACTGGTGGACGTATGCACAAGCCGCGGGGTCCGGCAGGCGCGCACCGCCTCGAGCACATGCATCGTGCCAATCGTGTTGGTGTCGATAAAGGACCGCGGCGCGGCGTAGGAGTACGGCACCGATCCGATGGCCGCCAGATGGTAGACCACCGAGGCCCCGTCCACAAGCTCGCGCACGGTCGCCGGGTCGCGCACGTCCCCGAACACCACGTCCACCTGGCCTGAGATCTCCGGATCCAGCGTCTCAAGCCACCCGGTGGAGCTGAACATGTTGTACAGGACCATGCCCCGGACGCGGTGCCCGCGCCGCACCAGCGCCTCCACCAGGTGCGAGCCGATGAAGCCCTCTGCCCCCGTCACCGCCACGGTATCCGTCATAGCCCTTTCCTCCTGTTTATCCTTTTCTTATTTAATGTGAGTGGCAAACTTTTGCGCCCGCGCGGGTGGCCGTAACGGGCCGCCGCTGTGTTCACTGGCGCGCCTCCGGCACGGTTCATGGTCCTAATACGCATGCCGCACCGCCCGCCCGAGCATCACGGCGGCGTAGACGCCGATCACCAGGAACAGCTCGGTGCACGCCACGATCTGCGCCAGCACCCCGAAATCGCGCGCCACGATCTCGAACGCCAGGGCGGCGGCGCTCGCGATCAGCGGGAACGTGCGCAGGCCCATCGCCTGCACCATCAGCGCCAGGAACATGGCCCCGCCCAGCGCCCCGTACGCCGCCAGCTGGGGCAGGTAGGCCAGGTGCGGCTGGACGATGCCGGCCGCCGCCGCGACCGCGACCGTCACGGCCACCAGCACCGCGGCGACGGCCAGGTACTGCAGCAGCGCCGCGAGCAGCGCGAGGCGCGCCTTGGCCGCGAACACCCGGGTCTGCGTGGTCTCGCGCAGCAGCCGCTGGGTGCGCCGCCGGTACCAGAGCAGGCTCCACTCGGCCGCGCCCATGCTCAGCGACAGCGGCAGCGCGGCCAGCAGGGCCCCGATGTTCACCCCGCCGTGACCATGCGGGCCCACCGCGATAGGGAACGTCAGCAACCCGGCCGCGACCAGCCCGAACGCCATGGCCGGCAGTGCGCCGACCCACTCAGCGGACTCGGGCAGCCGGGCGATCCGCGAGCCCGGAGTCCGGGTGAAGACGAGCGCGAGCAGCAGCGCAAGCACCGGGGTGGCGGCGAGCAACACCCAGGTGGCATGGGCCAGGTTCGGGGGCCGGCCCATGGCCAGGAACACAGCGCTGCCGAGCACGCCGGGCGCGAGCGCGGCCAGCAGCCACCGCTCGGCGCCGAGCACCATCAGCACGCCGGCGCCCAGCATGTATACGCCCTCGCCCGCGCCGAAGAGCATCACCGACCCGGTCGCGTGCACCACATGGCCGATCACGGCCATCGCGACGGCCACCACCAGGAGCCCGCCCGCCAGCGCGAACCGCAGCACCTGCCGCGCCTGGTCGGTGTCCATGGTCCGGCCGAGCCGGGTGTAGCCGAAGTAGGCGAGCCCCTGCCCCATCGACCACGCGACCAGCAGCGCCACGATCAGCGTGACCAGGATGCCCGGGCCGGCCAGCAGCCCGATCGCGGCCGGGAAGTACACCCCGGGCAGCCCGTAGAGCAGGCCGTGCAGCGCAGGCCGGAGCCTGCTGCCCTGCCACGGATCCGGCGGGGTCTCCGGCTCGGCCGGCTTCCGCGGCACCCGGAAGTACATGTCCTGGGCCAGGGCGAACACGTCACGATAGCCGTAACGCAGCTTCGCCACCTGGTCGCCCACGCCCTCGAACTCCAGCGCGCTGGCGATCTCCAGCGGGTCGACCGCCGACTGGCACACCGGAGCGAACTGCTCGCACAGCGCGGCGACGGTGCGCGGCGCGTGTGAATGCCCGTTGGCCGTGGTGATCCGCTGCAGCTCAGCCGTGTCCATCGGGCGATACCGCCCGGGCCCGGGTCGCTGGTCGTGCACGCTCTCGGCACTCATTGGCACGCCTCCGGCACGGTGCTTACCGGCGCGCCTCCGGCACGACACATCATCCGGCGGCCTCCAGCAGCTCGGTCTCCTCGTCGCGCTCGGGCAGCCCGGTGACCAGCAGGTCGTCGGACTCGTCTTCCCATTCCGCGGTCGGCAGCGGGATGCCGGTGCCGACGAACGTGTAGATCTCGTCGAACGCGCTGATCGCGCGGTCGACGGTGAAGTACTCGAGGGCCCGCATGCGGGCCGCAGCCCCGAGCTTGCGCCGCATGGCCGGGTCATTGAGCAGCGCCAGGCAGGACTGCGCCAGCGCCTCCGGGTTGCGCGCCTGCACGACCACACCGGTGTCGGCGACCGCCTCGGTGACGCCGCCGACGTCGGTGGCTACGCACGGCCGCCCGCAGGTCATCGCCTCGATCAGGGTGTAGGGGAAGCCCTCGGTAATGCTGCTGAGCACCACGATCTGCCCGGCGTCGTAGGCGTCGCGGATCCGGTCCACCCGGCCCTCGAACGTCGCGACGTCGGCGATGCCAAGCTCTACGGCCAGCGCCTTGCAGCGTTCCAGGTAGCCCTCCTGGCCCTGGGGTGCCGAGCCGAACATGCGCAGGCGTGCCTGCGGCATCTTCCTGTGCACCAGCGCGAACGCCAGCAGCAGCGTCTCCAGGTCCTTGACCGGGGCGATGCGGCCCGCCCACGAGATCGTGGGCACATCGGGCTCGCCCTCTACCGCGGGGAAGTCGGCCGGGTCGACGCCGTTGTAGACGGTGCGCACCTTGGAGAGGTTCGCGCCGAGCTGTTCCTCCCAGCGCTTGTTGTAGACGTTGCCCGGGGTGATCAGCTCCGCCTCGGAGTAGCCGAGCGAGCAAAGGCGGCGCAGGAACCGCAGGTGCAGCGCCCGCACCGGCCACCGGAACGGGCTGTTGCGGCTGTGCAGGTACTGCTCACGCATGTAGATGCCGTGCTCGGTGACGACCATCGGCGTGCCGTACCGCCACTTGGCCGCCAGCGCGGGCAGCGCGCCGAGCCCGTTGGTCACCGCGTGCACCAAGTCGGCCCGCACCGGCGGGTGTGACAGCGGGCGCAGCGAATGCTCGAGCAGCTGCATCGCGGTCACTGCGTCGTGCAGCGTGGGCTCGGCGGCGACCGAGTCGAGCTGCCAGTCCCGCCAGGCTTCGCTGAGCAGATGCACTGCCCACTCGCTGGAGAGGCTGGCGGACAGGCTCTCCTGCTGCGCGAACTCGAATATCTCGCGCAGCACGCCGCCGAAGCGGTCCTGTGCTTCCGCAGGGGGGGCGAGCAGCAGATCGATCAGCTCGCCCAGGTGCGGGCATTCCACGGCCCTGGAGCTCCGCCTGCCGCGCCTGCTCGCTGCGGGCGCGGCAGGCGTGGATCCCCACAGCGGCACCGTGTCCACCGACACGACGTTGTCAGGCAGCGACCACCGCATCGGCTCGGCACCCGTCGCGACCAGCGCAACCAGCAGGAAGTCATAGTCAGGCATCCCGCGGACGAGCTGATCGCACCACACGCTGACCCCACCGAACTGGTGCGGGTAGGTGCCTTCTCCGATTAGTGCCACATCCATAGAGGTTCACATCACCTGTTTCAAGTGCATGCTTCGTTGTCCGGCTGCGCTGGTGGCTCGCATCAAGGTCCCCGTATGCGCGCGTCTAGCCCCGGCTAGCCCGCGCCGTCCGTGGCCTGGCCGATCACGCTGGCCTCCGGCTCCGCGGCCGGGCGCGCAGCGGGCCGGGCAGCCGGACGGCGGCGCCGCGCGACCGTGCGCTGCACCCGCCGCGGGCGCCCGGCCAGGATCTGCTCATACAGATCGTCGATGCGCTGGGTGACCGACTCGATGCCGTAGCGTTCAAAGACCCTATGATCAGCTTCGCGGGTTCTTGGCCCGATTTCCACCTCTTTGCGGATTTCCGAACCGAGCGCCTCGGGTGTCCCCGCCACCTGGCGGGCGCGCTCGGTCCGGATCCCGTCCAGGGCCGGGCAAGTTGTGTAGAGCACGGGCAGCCCGCTGGCCAGGGCCTCGAGCACCGACAGCCCGAACGTCTCCTCCAGCGAGGCCGCCACATAGAGGTCGAAGGCGGCCAGCATCGCCGTCGTGTCGGCCTGGTAGCCGCCGAAGATCACGTGCTCGGTCACGCCGATCCGCTTGGCTGCGGCCTCCAGCCGGGCCTGGTCCTCACCGCGGCCGATCACCAGGATCTTGCAGCGGTCCCCCAGCAGCGGCGCGGCCGCCTCCATGGTCAGGTCCACCCGCTTGTTCGGGTCAAGGCGCCCGAGCGCGCCGATGACGTAAGTGTCGGGCGAGATGCCGAACTGCTCGCGGACCATCGCCCGCGCGCCGGCGTCGAAGCCGAGCCCGTCGGTATCCACCCCGTTCGGGATCACGGTGACCTTCGCCGGCCGTACGCCCCACCGCGCGAGCCGGTCCTTGACGATGTCGGACACTGCGATGGTGGCGTCGGAGAACATCTCCGACGTCAGGTACAGCGCGCGCACCCCCTTGGTCATCTTGCGCCGCTCGATGTGCGTCTCCCCGATCGAGTGCTCGGTGGTCAGCACCACCGGCGTCCCGGCCAGCCGCGCCGCGGGGCGGGCGTAAACCTGGGCCCGGTACAGGTGCGTGTGCACCACGTCGTACTGCCCGTCCTTGATGATTCTGCGCAGCCGCAGCAGCGCGGGCAGCTCGGTGTTGCGCTGCATGCCGATGTCGCGGACGGACGTCCCCTGCGCCCGTATCTGCTCCGCGACCGGGCCCGGGTTGTACAGCGTCACCACGTCCGCCTCGTGCCGTGTCCGGCGCAGAATCATGGCCAGCTGCAGCTCGGCGCCCCCGGCATCGAGCCCAGTGATCACGTGAAGCACTTTCATGGACGTCTCCCTCTGAGCGCGATACGGCCCCTGTAGAACAGCCGTTTGGCCGCCATCCGTACGGCGTCGTCCTGCTGGCCGACGTAAATCCTGGGCAGCGCCATGAGGCCGATCTCGGCCCTGGACGCCTCCACGGCGCACGCGTAGTCGTAGCCCGCGTCGCGGACGGCGCGCCTGGCGGCCGCGTCCATTGACCCGTACGGGTAGGCGAATCCGCGGATCTCGGTGCCGAGGAGCGCGGCGAGATTAGCCCTGCTCTCGCGGACCTCGGCGGTCAGCTGCGCGGGCTTGGCGCCCGCCAGCCGCATGTGCGTGGCGGCATGCGAGCCGATCTCAAAGCCGGCCGCGGCGAGCTCGAGAACCTGGCTGGCTGTCATCAGCGGCCAGGTCGGCCCCTCGTCCCACTCGTTGGTGCCGCCCACCCGGTCGGAGATGATGTACGCGGTCGCCTCGAAGCCGTGCCGCTTCAGCTCCGGCAGCGCGGTTTCGAGCACGTTGACATAGCCGTCGTCGAAGGTGATGCCGACGAGCCCGCGGTGGCGGCCGGCCCGCATCGCGTCGACCAGCGTCCCGATGCCGACGCCCCGCATGCCACGGCGGTGCAGCCAGGACATCTGCTCGGCGAACCGGGCCGGCGTCACGCACAGCTGGTTGGGGTCCTCGTCCACCTCGGCGATGCCGTGGTACATGAGGATCATCGGCACGTCGCGCAGCCGCAGCTGGCCGTCGAGCATCCAGGCGTCGGCGCGGGTGGTGGTCATCTGTTCCCCCGGGTGATCGAGGCCGCGAGCGTCCGCGCGAGAATGATCACGTCCAGCCACGGCGACCAGTACTCGATGTACTGGTTGTCGAAGCGGGCGCGCTCGATGATCGAGGTGTCCCCGTTCAGCCCGTGGATCTGGGCCCACCCGGTCATCCCGGCCGGCATCCGGGTCCTGTCGCTGTACCTGAGGAACTCGCGGCCAAACTGCTCGGCGAAGTACGGCCGCTCCGGCCTCGGCCCCACCAGGGACATCTGGCCGCGCAGCACGTTCACCAGCTGCGGCAGCTCATCGAGGTGGGTGACGCGCAGCCACCGGCCCAGGGCGGTGCTCTCCTGGGTCTCCCCGGTCCATGAGGTGTCGGGATCGCCGTGCTCGCTGAGCGTGCGCAGCTTCAGGATCTCCGCGGTCCGGCCCCGGCCGGTGACCCTGACCTGGCGGAAGATTGGTGTCTGGCCGCTCAGCAGCCGGATCGCGGCGGCCAGGACGAGCAGCACCGGCGCCGCCGCGACGAGCAGGACAGCGGCCAGGGTCACGTCGAAGATCCGCTTGAGCCACAGGCCGACGGTCGAGTGGCCGAGGCGCCGCAACGGGATCAGCGGGATGCCCCAGATCTCGTCCAGGCAGGACCGCGGGACCGCCATGCCGAGCTCGTAGAGCCGCGGCACCACGCAGACGTCGGCCCGCAGCGGCCTGCACGCGCGCAGGACCGTGACCAGGTCCTCGTCCTTGCAGGCGGCGTAGCAGACGACGACCCTGCGGATGCCCAGCCTGGCCACCACGTCCGCGAGGTCGGCGGGAGCGCCGAGCGACGGCAGCACCAGGTCACGGCGGGGCGGCCCGCCGTCCAGGTAGCCCTGGACCTGGAGCCCGAGTTCCGGGTGCGCGCGCATCAGCTCGCCGATGTGCGCGCCGAACGTCCCGGCCCCCACCACCAGCGCGGGCTCGCTGAGCCTGCCGCGGCGGTGCGCGGCCCGCAGCGCCGCGGACACGGCGACGCGGAGGGCGAGCACGAGGCCGGCCGACCACAGCGCCTCCCGCAGGGCGACTCCGGCCGGCAGCCACGGCAGCAGGACCAGCATGGGCAGCGCCACCGCGGCCAGGATGCGCCCGGCCTGGTCGGCCACGCGCAGGCAGATCCGCAGCCGGTGCTGCCCGGTGGCGGCCAGGATCACGAGCACGGCCAGCAGGTACGCCGCCGAGGCCAGGCTCACCCGCCCGGCCAGGCCGACCGCTGCGCCGAGCGCGACCACGTCGGCCAGCGGCAGCGCGATGACCGGGACGATCCGGCTGGCCCGCCGGGCCTCACGTTCCCGCGTGGCCGGCGGGCTAAGCCCGGCCAGGCCGGGTTCGACGGGCTGGATGGGCAGCGCGGCAGGCACGGCCCGGAATTCACCCGAGTCCGCGCCGCGCTGCCGGTAGTTCGCTGTCATTACCGTCCCGCTGCCACAGCCGTCCGAGGCCGGCGCACCGCGGTGCCAGCCAGCTGGCGTCCCACCGTGGTCGCCGCGTGCTCGGAGCCGAACACGAACCGCATGACCGGCCCCATGGTCGGGGCCACGGCCGGCCCCATGAAGTACAGGCCGGGGATGGAGGACTGGTAGTTGCGATCGACGATGGAGCTGCCGGTCCCTGGCACGGTCCGCAGGGCGGGGAGCATCGAGTCACCGAGGAACGACAGTCTGGTGAGGTCGGTGCGGTATCCGGTGGCCGCGATCACGTGGTCGGCGGCGACCTCACGGCTGGTTCCGTCGGCCCTGGCCAGCCCCAGCCGGGCGCCGTCGTCCTGCATCCTCGCCCACTTGACCGAGTAGCCGGTGAGGGCGGGGAACTGCCCCTCCACCCGGCTGCGCAGCCAGGTGGCCCCGGCCGGCCCGAGCGCCGTGCCCGCCCGGTACACCCGGGACCAGGTGGCCCAGCCCGAGCCCAGCCCGGACTCCGGCTCCTTGAGCCGCTGCCCCAGCGGGCGGTCCAGCGGCAGCGGCGCGCCGTTCCAGCGGAGATCCTGCTTCCTCGCGACCAGCTGCACGCTGGCGCCCTTCTCGTGCAGCAGCGCGGCCGACTCGAGCGCGGACTGGCCGGCGCCGACCACGATGACCTCCTGGCCCTTGAAGGCGCCCAGGTCGGCGTGGGCCGAGCTGTGCGTGCACACCGATGACGGCAGCGCGGACAGCGGCTCGGGAACATGCGCGAAGGCCTCGACGCCGATAGCGACGACCACCTTGCGTGCCTGCACCTGCTCGGAGTTCGCCAGGGTGAGCCCGAACCCGCCGCCCTGCCTGGCTATATCGGTGACCAGCACCTCTTCGACGTCGGGCACGAGCTCGTCGCGGAACCACTCGCCGTAAGCCACGAACGTGTCCAGAGCTACCGGCAGGCCGTAGCTGGCGTAGGGGCGTCCGGTCGCCCGGCAGAAGGCCTCCAGCGTGTGCGTGCCCTGCGGGTCGGACAGGTTCGACGCGAAGCCCTGTGACTTGAGGTACATGCCCTCGGGCATGAAGTCCTTCCAGAGCTGCATCGGCAGGCCGAACTGGCGGACGCTCACGCCCGCGGCCCGCAGGTGCGCGGCGAGCGACAGCCCGTACGGGCCAGCCCCCACGATCGCGACCTCCACGGCCTCGCTCATACTCTCGTCTCCTCTTTGTGGGATCGCGGCTCCGTTGGCCGCGAGGTCTGTATGTCGGTGACCGGCCGGGAGCGAGGAACGCCCTGGCCGGCCCGGGCGGCCGCACGGCCACTGGAGTAACGGAAGTCGGCACTCGGGGCCCGGCCCTGGGGCAGGCCAAGCGGCCGGGTCGCCATGCGCCAGCCCATGCGCAGGCACATCAGGCCGAACGGCCGCAGATCATCGCGCGCGAACCAGGCGGTCTCGTCCACCGTGCGCAGCGACGCCAGCCACGACCTCAGGCCGAGCTCGCCGCCGCGCCAGTAGCTGAGCGCGCTGATCGGGTCGTAGTTCTCCACCATGAAGCCGCGCCCGGTCACCTGCGCGCTCTCCGGAACCGGCTGGCCCGTCAGATCCAGGTAGCAGGCCGTGGCCACGTCGATGCCGGCCGCGTCCTCGAAGAGCCGGAACTGGGCGCCGATCCTGGGGTTGAAATCCAGCAGCTTGTACTGGTCGTCCCGGGCGTCCCAGCGCAGGTCGAGGTCGAGGATCCCGCGGTACCCCAGGCGCGCGAGCATCTGCGTGATCTCGTCGCGCAGGCAGGGGTTCGACGTAGAGCGCCCGAGGCTGGTCAGCCCGGCATGCGCCGGGTACGACCGCTCCTTGACGCCGGTAAACGCAGGCCGGCACGTCGAGTTGCCGTCGCAGTAGCCGTGGAAGAACCAGTCGTGCCCCGGCCCGCCCGGGATGAACTCCTGCAGCATCAGCCCGACGCCAGCCGCAGCGCAGGCACCGTAGGCCTCGTTGAGCTGCTGCGTGTCGGCCAGGATCGAGGTGCTGCGGAGCTTGCCGCGGCCGCTGGTCCACGGCGTGGTCAGCTTGGCGATCAGGGGGAAGCCCGCCTCGGCGGCAAACTCGCGGGCTTCCCCCAGCGCCTGGGGCACCGCGGCCTTGACACAGGGCACGCCCATGTCGCGGCAGAGCTCATACAGCGAGAACTTGCCCGCGACCCGCCGGGGGAGATCCCGGGGCGGATCCGGGAACAGAAACCAGGGCCGCAGGTCGCTGCCGTGCTCAGCCAGGAAGATCGCGCCTGCGTCGTCGGTCGGCACCAGGACGGCGGGCTGACCGATCCGCGCGGCCAGCTTCCTCAGGCCCGCCTGCACCCGCTCCACGTCGTCCGGGCTTGGCTGCCAGAAGCAGCGGCCGTGCAGGTAACGGGAACTCGCCGCCGGAGCCCACGGGCCCTCGTGCACCCCATAGACCGGCACGCCCATGCGGCCGAGGCTGCGGATGACGCCGAGGCCGCCGTGGTGCATGACGTTCGGATCGAACTTCAGCACCACCGCAGGCGCATGAGTATCCACGCGGTAAGGCAAAGCAGCTTCCCCCAGTGATGATGCCGGGCATAGACGCCCAGCACGGCACGTGAGACTCGACTTTGCCATCTGCGTTACGCCGGAACATCCGTCATCAGGGTGAGGAAATCTACCCACTGCGGCCGAGTATGCGGGCGGGGTCTCGTGACCAGGGTGAAACGCCGATTCGGCCGCGGCCAGGAACGGCCGCCGCTGCCTGCGCGAATTCGCCTGCGGCGGCCTCAAGCCGACAGCAAAGTTCCCTGAAACTTCCTGCAAAACCAGCAGGAAACAGGCTGTGAACTGGGCGCGAATATCATCCGCATTACCCCAGTGGTCACCTCGCGTTCACCTGCGCTTCACGCAGGCGCTGATCCAAGCCAGCTCCCGGCTTCACCCGTACCCGCGGGCCTCAACCGGGCCGGTCAGGCCAGATTCTGCACTGTGGCGGCGAGCGCGCCGGCCAGCCGGTGCGCCTGGTCCTGATCCACCGCCTCGACCATGACCCGGACGAGGGGCTCCGTGCCGCTCGGCCGCACCAGCACCCGGCCGGATTCGCCCAGCTCCGCCTCGGCGGCCCGCACCGCGTCGGTGAGCTCGGCCGACGTGGCGACCAGGGACCTGTCCACTCCCGGGATGCTGATCAGCACCTGGGGGTACCTGGTCATCACCTTGGCCAGCTCGCCCAGCGGCTGGCCGCGACCGGCCGCGGTGGCCAGCAGGTGCAAGGCGGTCAGCAGCCCGTCCCCGGTCGTGGCGTGGTCGGCCAGGATGATGTGGCCCGACTGCTCGCCGCCGAGCACGAACTTGCCCTCGCGCATCGCGGCCACCAGGTACCTGTCCCCGACCGGGGTCTCCACCACGGTGATGCCCGCGTCTCGCAGGGCCATCCGCAGGCCCAGGTTGGACATCACGGTGACCACGACCGTGTCGTCGGCCAGCCGCCCGGCGTCCTTCAGCGCGAACGCGAGCACGGCGATGATCTGGTCACCGTCGATGACCTGGCCGCCGGCGTCGACGGCCAGGCACCTGTCGGCGTCGCCGTCGTGAGCGATGCCCGCGTCGGCGCCATGCGCGGCCACCGCGGCCTTCAGCGCGCCCAGGCTGGTCGAGCCGCAGCCCGAGTTGATGTTGTCGCCGTCCGGCTGCACGCCGATGGCGATGACCTCGGCACCGGCCCGGCGCAGCATCCGGGGCGCGAGATCGTAGGCGGCCCCGTGCGCGCAGTCGAGCACTACCCGCAGACCGGCCAGGGGCCTGTCACCGGCCGAGTCAGGCAGCGTGGACAGCAGGTGGTCGAGATAGCGTTCCTGCTCCGCAGACGCATCCGTAACCCGGCCGAATCCGGCCGTCGGCAGCCCAGGCCT
>WNGR01006421.1_pt1 | contig 22317 bp, 21 predicted proteins | sample 5407581 | NCBI WGS metagenome assembly WNGR01 (sample SAMN13153383, study PRJNA577476) | soil metagenome | isolation source: 80 cm soil or saprolite under Garry oak tree replicate 2 | place: USA:California | collected 2016-06-15
CGGATCCGGCGTGACACCGAACGGCTGCTCTTTCAACCCGTAGAATTCCAGGAACATACAGATGCTACTTTCGACTCGTCATTGCTCTAGATATTCCAGCCATCGGTAGAGCCGGCACCGATTTACCAGCGCGGTCGTGAGACGACTGTTCGCCAAACGAATTTTCGCTGCCGAGTGCGTACAGAACCAACTCGACCCGGCTTGATAGACCCAACTTGTCAAAAACTCGAAAAATGTAATTCCTGACCGTATGTTCGCCGAGACTCAGTGCATCTCCGATCTCTTGGTTCCTCATGCCCTCCGCAACGAGGCGTACGACGTCTAGTTCGCGCGGCGTGAGCAAAGCCTTTCCGTTCGGATTCTGAACCTGAAATGGTTTCAGATTCGTGACCAGTTCAAGAAGAAACTCTAATTCGGCGTTGCTAATCCAAATTTGTCCTTCGTAAACCCGGCGAATACACTTCGGGAGGGTCTTGAACGCGCTTCCCCTCCAGAAAATGCCTCTCGCGCCGGCCCGGAAGGCATCCACCACGAGATCACGTTCATCGGAATCCAATAACATCACGGCGGGAATCTTCAAATTCGAGGCGCGCAACTGATGCAAAACCTTGAAGCCAGCTAGTCTATCATCTTCCAATTGCAAGCTGACCACGGCAACGTGGGGCCGATAATTCTCCAACGCGAGACAAACTTCAGAGGAATTCCCTGTCAACGCCCGGACGTCGAAATTGTTGCGGCGGCGCTTCAACGCGGTCGCAATCAACTCGCTACTCATTCGCTTGGCGTCTGCAACGCATACACGAACTCGTTCTCCTTCTCCGCTGGTTCGGCTGTTCATACATCCTTCAGTGTAATCATTTGACCTAGGGTAATTCCCATATAGCCTTAGGGGGTGGGGTGACACCTTAATACTGGATGGGTTTTGTGAACGCAACCGCATTTTTTTGAATTTCTAAACCCCGCTGTGGAAAATTCCAGACCGCAACCTTGATTCCGGTCCACCTCTCGCCGCCAAAGTGGACCACTTTTTCGCCGCCACCGACAGAAAGGGTGGCGATGTTTCAGGCGATACCAGATGGAAATTCAATCCGAGTAGCAGTTGACGCATCTGGGTACACAAGCGAATCGACCCGGTGCACGGGCCGAGAGTTTTCGTTTCACCAAAGAGAACACGCTCTCGATCAGGGCGCGGCGGCGGTAAATCCGTTTCGCGACAGGTAATCCTCTTGGACAAATTTTTCGGTTCTCTTTCAGAGCCTCCTAACTCGCCCCAGGCATTGTGGAATCAGTGAGTTAGATTGGTTGATTGCGATCTCGTCTGATTGGCAATTCAATTCAACGTTCCGCAAGCCTTTTGGGTGGACCATTCAGAGGGAAGGGCGCTGCCCTCTCTCTTAAAGTCTTTTGTCACTCTTCGCTTTGGGGTACCCAAGTCACGGTGCTGCTTACAAGAGTCGCGGCTCGATTCCGAGGCCAAAATGAAGCTAACATCCCGTGACTTTGCGCTTCTTGTGCCCCCCGCGATCGAAAGTGTAGCCTTTTGAAGAAAGTGAAAATGGGAAACAGAGAACGCATCACAATTGAGACGATTAGCGAGACCGGACACCGCGTAGCAAATGGAGCTCAGAAAACGCGTTCGGCATCGCCTTGCGGCGGACGCCGTGTTCACGTGGGAAGGCGCGGAGCACACTCCTCTGTATGGAGAGGGAGTAACTCGGGACATCAGCCCGTCGGGGGCTTACATATTTAGTTTAACGTGCCCACCAGTGGGAGGAACCATCCAACTCGAAGTCTCACTTCTGCCGCTCGAGGGTGGGTCGCGGACTCTGCGATTTAAAACAGCTGCAACAGTGATTCGCGTTGAGCACGCGAATGCGGGCGGTGATGAAGGGTTCGCGGTTGTTCTCGAAGGTTTGAGCTTAACTGAGGGCGGCAAAGCTCCACCTGTCGATCAATGATGGGGAGCAGAGAGGAATTGACGATACGTTTTCTGGAGGCAGCGTCAGCAGTGGCGCTGCCCGTTTCCGTAGGACAAAAGGAAACGCCATTGGAGCGAAAGCTCTGACGAAAAATTGCTTCCTTACGGGCAGGCTTAGGGTATTCCGAAGTTAATGTGTTCTCCGGCGTTTGCAGTACCTAAACACTTCGCATTTTGAGAACACAAATTAGGATCGCGCAGTTTTCGATCGCCAGGCAAGTTTAGGCACGGCTCGCGAATCTCTTACGGCTTACAGGGAGGAATGAGTTCCTGTAAGTCACAGGGCGAAGCTGTATGCTCTCGATACGAGCGAACTCGCAAGACGATCATTTCGATTCTCGCATCAGTTGGTACGCGATTTATACTCGGCACCAACACGAAAAGACGGTAGCCCGGATTCTCACAAGCAAGGGATTCGAAACTCTTCTTCCGCTCTACTCGGCTGTGCACCGTTGGAAGGACCGGACGAAGCCTCTTTCTTTGCCACTCTTTCCTTGCTATGTCTTTCTCAAAGGAGGTCTCGAGCGTCGCCTGGACATCTTGACGACACCAGGCATACAAGCCCTCGTATCGACCGCTGGCCAGCCGGCACCGATTCCGCACGCCGATATCGAAGCCATTCGGCGAGCTGTCGAAAGCGGCGCTTCTGTTGAGCCGCATCCGCTCTTGAAATGCGGCGAATGGGTAAGAATCAAATGCGGTCCACTAGAGGGAATCCAAGGAATCCTGGTGCGAAAGAAGAATCTTTATCGGCTGGTCCTTTCCGTCGAGATCCTTGGAAAGGCAGCTTCTGTGGAAATTGATGCCTTTCTGATTGAGCGACTGAATTGCGCGCCACCGACGCTTGATCACTCTGACTACCGATTACAAACGACCCAGGCGTACCCAGCTTGAAAATCAATAACGAGGGTCGGCCAACACCGACAGCATCAGGAAGCCGCGCCGATTTTCTCACCAGAATAAGCGCAACCCCTTCTTCAACGCTGAAGGCTTGCGGTTAACGGGATATCTCGTGATCGTTGTACTCCTTCTGTTAATTTTGTTCAGCATTTGGATGTGCTTTTACGCCCTAGTGAAACAGCAGGGACGAATCCTTCTTCGTTTGGACCAAATGGAGGTGAGTGCGAAAGGCGCTGGAACTGGGCCGGAGAGCCCCACTGACCAAGCTGAACGAGATGGACTTCCTCTTAAAACCCGTTTCCCCGCATTTAGGTTTCCCGACCTTAGCGGAAGAACGGTCGCACTAAAGGACTTTCGCGGCAGAGGCGTTTTGCTGGTCCATTGGAATTTCGAATGCGGGTTCTGCGAGTCCATCGCGCGACAGCTAGCGCACCTCGACATCGGTCTCCAGAAGCGGAACATCCAATTAGTTCTACTAGCCTATGGTAACTGCGAATCCAATCAAAAACACGTGGCGGAACGAGGCTTGAAGTGCCCAATCCTCCTAATCAACGATGAGGACAGACCCGCGCCTTTTGCCAACGAGGGCACACCTGTAGCGTATTTGTTAGATGAGCAGGGACGAGTAGCCGCGCCATTCGCAAGTGGAGCAGATCGGGTCGTCGCACTGGCTCAGCGCGCAGCTAGCCGCGAAAACCGTAGTTTTGAGGCCGGCAAACGTCAACTTCAGCGGAGCAGACTTCCTGGCGAGCGGCCACTTTCCGAAAGCCGTATCGAACGGGACGGGTTGAAGGTCGGGACTCCCGCGCCAGCTTTTCGCCTTCCGGACTTCCGGGGTCATATGGTTTCGTTGGAAAAATACCGGGGCCGGCGCGTGCTCCTGGTCTTCAGCGATCCTCAGTGCGGACCTTGTGATGAGCTCGCCCCACATTTGGTCCGCCTGCACCAAGAACACTCCAATAACGGCTTGGCCCTAATACTTGTCGTTCGTGGCGATCCGGAGCAGAACCGTCTTAAGGCGGAGCAGCACGGGTTTCAGTTTCCAATCGTGCTTCAGGAAAAGTGGAAGCTTTCAAAGGAGTACGGGATATTCGCGACCCCAGTAGCTTTCCTCATTAGCGAAGACGGTGTGATTGCCAAAGACGTAGCGGTCGGTACAGACGCTATTTTGACCCTTGCCCGTAACGGCGTGGGGGGGTCACAGGAGGGATCCCTTGAGCGCATTCCTTGATGATGTATCTCGAATTATCGCCAGCCCGATTTCCAGACGACAAACCCTTAGGCTAGTCTGGGGAGCAGCTGGTGGCGCCCTACTAGCATCCTTGGGCTTAGGCGGAACTGCCCGGGGCTTCGGTAGCCCCCACCCAGGACCCGCACAAGCCTCCCCCTGCCCGGGGGGCCAGACCAAATGCGGCAGCAATTGCTGCGGTGGCGGCCAGACTTGCTGCAAGGGAAACATATGCTGCTCTCCCAATCGCATCTGCTGCGGGACTGGGGCAGCTCCGAAGTGCTGCACGCCGGGTGAAGTGTGCTGCGGCGGCCAGTGCTGCACAGCCGGGCCGTCCCCAAGCACTCCTTGCGTCAGTTCGACTAAGTGCTCTTAATACAAGCCGCAGGAACAGGCTTGTCTGCGTCGGACAACGGAAAACCCAGATCAACCGCGCAGGGTACATGATCTTGCGGCAGCTTGGAATTGGGCGAATCGAAGTTTCACTTCGGGAGCGTTCTCGGTCGCTGCCTTTCTTGATTGCGGTCGGCGCCGTGAGCCTACTCCTCGCAGCAGAGATGTCGCTGGTTGGGATCGCTTCCTCATTCGAGAGGCCTTCAACGGGTCGCCTGATTTTGGCCCTGGACTCAAGCGACCCTCAGCTCCAGCACAGGCTCGGGCAAGTCTATAAAGAAACAGATCCGGCTGAAAGCGTTCGATGCTTGCGCAGGGCCGCCGATCTAAGCCGCTATAGCCGGTTCTATTGGTCCGACCTAGCCTCAGCTTGTCAATCCGTGGGTGATACGCAGTGCGCCGACGAGGCTGCGGAACATCTGTTGAAGCTTTGTCCTATGGTGCCCTATTACCATCAGCTTGCGGCCGAGTCTTATCTCCGCAAGAACCGGATTAATGAGTCTGTGGCGCAATTCCGGCGCTTATTGGAACTGGACCCGACATACGCTACAGACGCTTGGGCCACTCTTGGATCTGTGGTCGATCCCGACTTTATTTTTCAAAAGGTGTTGGCTGCTAGCGTTGATTCAGGGGTCCAAGTGGGCTACGTGGATTTCTTGAGTGCCGAAGGCGAAAACGACGCAGCCTACCGTATTTGGGGCTTCGTCGCAGCAAACCCTCGGCGTTTTCCCTTGTCTTCGGTTCAGCCCTACCTCGAACGCCTGATCAGTCTGGGCAGAATCGAGGAGGCTGCACATGTCTGGCAGGACCTACAGCGCCCGACCATTGTTAAAGGTCCCGACGTCGAGGAAAAAGACAACTTGGTCTTCAACGGAGATTTTGAACAATTGCCTTTAAATGCTGGGTTTGATTGGCGGACCGGCCCGGCAAATTATCTTGCTCTTGATTTCGCGGCTCCTGGAGCTTACCAGGGGGCTCGTTGCCTTCGTGTGGACTTTAGAGTTGGTCGGAACAGCGAATATGAGCCTGTCTATCAGATTGTGCCGGTCCATTCTAATCACACGTACTCGCTGAAGGCCTACGTCCGCTCGCAGGACATCACCTCGACTAGCGGCCCTTGCTTGCGCGTGAGTGACACCCAACAACAAGGATTCGCAGACGCGATCAGCGAGACGACGGTGGGCACGACCAAGTGGCACCCGGTGAGCCTATCTTTTTCGACCGGGCCGGAAACACAGTCTGTGCGGATCTCCCTCTGGCGACCTCGTGGCCGGATTTTCCCCATGGAAATCTCCGGAAGTTTCTGGTTGGACGCGGTAACCCTCGAATGCAAGGATTGCACTGCCGAGAAATGACCTCCGACTGGATGGCGCTGAATGTATCAGTCCCCTGCGCGGAATCGTTTCAACGGGAGACTGAGGCGGCCGTTGCGCCAGATCCGCTCGCGTTCTCGGTCGCTCGGGTTCTGCTCGTCGCCGGATTGATCGGCGCGCCCTTGGCCTTCGGTGCCGTGATTACCTGGGCCTGGATGGCACTGGGGCTTGTGGCTTGCTTCGCGCTCTTCCTGTGGGCGACAGGCAGCGTTTGGCAAGCGAGGCTCGAATTCGTCTGGTCGCCGCTTTACGTACCCTTGGCGATGTTTTTCCTTCTGGGACTCGCTCAGTATTGGTGGCAGCTTCCACTCGATCGGTTCGAGACACGCCAGGCTCTGGTGCTGCTGGGCGTGGACTTGACGTTCTTTTTCCTCGCCGTCCAGCTTTTCGCAAGAGCTGGCAGCCGGACTTGGGGGGCGTTTGGCCCTACTGTGCTGCTCTTTGCCGGTTCACTGGGATTGTTCGCCATTCTGCAGGTTGCTTCGGGGACCCCCCAGATTTATGGCGCGGTGAGCACTCCCGGTGATGCCCACTTTGGGCCCTACGTTAACCCCGACCACTTTGCCGGGCTCATGGAAATGCTGGTCCCGGTTGCGATCCTCTACATTGTTGGTCGGCATCGACGATCTTCCGTTGCGGCCCTGGTGTCGCTGGCCGCTATTGCTACGGTCGCGGTGGCGGCGTTGTTGCTCTCTGGCTCCCGGGGCGGCTTGATCGCGCTGCTTGCGGAGACGGCCATCGTGGTTGCCCTGCTCGGGTGGGGCGCTAGGACCGCTGAGAAACGGAGATTGGCCAAGGCTGTGGCGGCCACAATCCTGGCGGCGATGCTGCTATTTTTCTGGGTCGACTCCGGGCGGGCCTCGAAACACCTAGGGTTGATCCTTAATGTGAAGAGTCCAGATTGGGTTGATAAGTCCCGCAAGAGCTTCGCGCTCGATTCGCTCCGGATGTGGCGAGATCACCTTGTCTTAGGCGTTGGCTTGGGAAATTTTGAAACCGCTTATCCCGGCTTTCAGAGCCTTCCCACCGACCTGTGGATCGACCACGCGCATGACGACTATTTGGAAGCAGCCGCTGAAATGGGGCTGGTAGGTGCAGCACTCATTCTGTCAGCCCTGGCGCTGTTTTTTCGTCTGGCATTTCAAGATTTGCGTCACGGGTTGAGATGTGAGGGCGGTTGGATCCGGTTGGGTGCGGCAATCGGATGCTGTGGCCTGCTTGTGCATAGTTTCTTTGATTTCAATTTGCACATCCCAGCTAACGCAGCATGGTTTGCAACGCTGGCCGGGTTGGCAAATACGGGAGAACAATCATCCAATTCAAGACAGAGCCCATTGCGTCAGACTAGAGCCGCTTATCAAATCTCAAAACCAGAATCTTGAGTGAGTGCCAAACCTTATGACAAACAGTGACGGCATAGACGTAGAGCACGTGCCGAGATCAGAACGGCACGGGTCGATGTATTGGAATATTTTCTTGCGAGGCAAGATAGCGAGGCGAACAGAAATGATGGAATCTGGCGCAACGTGCAACCCACTGAAGAAGCTTTGTAGGAGCGTTGTCACTGCCTGTCTGCTTGTGTCCCTTTCCTCTTCGTCCCTGGCTGCCCAAACCTCTTCAACGACTAGCTCTAGCTCTAGCTCTAGCTCAGAAGCCTTATCCGGATTCAGTTCACCCTCGCAGTTTGCCTCCTCGCTCACGCTCCCTGAGTACATTATTAGTCCGGACGACGTCCTCAGCATCAACGTTTATGATGCCCCGGATATTTCGGGCGAGTACCGCGTTGGGCCAACTGGCCAGCTTGAGTTACCGTTGCTCCCCGAGGCTGTAGAAGCGGTTGGGCTGACACCCGCTCAGCTTTCTAGCCTCCTAGTCAAGAAATACGCTGACGAAGAAATTTTTAGTCACGCTCGCGTGACCGTGGCCGTCAAGCAATCTCGAGTCCATTCCATCGCTGTAGCCGGGGCCGTGAAGAGCCCCCAGATCTACCCCTTATTCGGAAAAACGACATTTTTGGATGTCTTGTCGCAGGCGGGAGGGCTTTCGGATGACGCGGGTAATATGGCGGTCGTAACCCGCGGCGGAGTTGCGATTCAGGCCCTCAAGAAATCTGGAGCATGCACGCCACCCAACGGTGATGTTGGTTGCGCAGAAACCTTTACGATAGACCTCAAGCGGCTCATGGAGACCGGAGACCCGGTTTCAAACGTGGAACTCTATCCAGGCGACCGGATCACCATTCAGCGAGCCGGAGTCATTTACGTTGTCGGTGCTGTAAATCGTCCAGGAGGGTTCCCATTACGGAGCAGTGATGAGGAAATGACTGTTCTGAAAGCGCTGGCGCTTGCCGAGGACACGAAACCCACAGCTCAAAAATCCAAAGCGGTGATTATCCGGACAAATCCTGAAGAGAAGAATGGACGAAAAGAGATTGCAGTGAATTTGAAGAATGTACTGGCAGGTAGAGCCCCCGATCCCCGCATGCAAGCCAACGATATTCTCTTTCTTCCAAATAGCTCAGGGATGACAGCCCTACGCCGCGGTGTCGATGCCGCAGTCGCCGTCGCAACCGGCCTCGCCATAGTCTACCGCCCCTGAAAATGCATGATATACCGCGGACTTTCCTTGAGGATTCTTAGCTCCTAGAGTGAAGGACATGCCTGATAACGAAGCCCTGTCGCTGCGCGGGCCAAGGTTGCCGGTGCCGGGATCGCCGCACTCGCCTGCTTTCCCTGTTCTTGGGATCGATGTACAAGACTTCGAAAGCTCCAGCTATCTGCCAATCTATTGGAACATCGTCAACAAACGCCGATGGACGATCGTGACCGTCGCCTTTATTGTGACGCTGCTGGTCGCCATCGACTCTTTTAGGACGACACCTATTTATGAAGCCACGGCCCGTCTGGACATAGAGGCAGATACACCGCAAATTCAATCCCTCAACGACCTTTATCGGCAAGCCCCGACGGACGAGGCATTCATGGGCACCCAAATCCAAGTTCTCGAGAGTGATAACCTGGCGCAGCAGACAATCGAGCAACTCGGGCTCGCAAGAGATCCGGCCTGGACGTCGGTCGTCGGGATGGGCAACGATGTGCCTCCAGTCCAGCTTCAGGCATCGGAGGACAGGCTCCTCATGCCATTCAAGCACCGTCTGCACGTCCACCGAATCCAGGACAGCCACGTTGTGAATATCAGTTTCGAGAGTCCGGACCCGGGCCTCTCAACCGAAATTGCAAACTCGCTGGCAAACAACTACATCGAATACAATTTTCGGCAGAAGTACGATGCAACGCGCCAAGCATCCGGATGGATGGAAGAGCAGCTTGATGAACTAAAAGCCAAGGTTGAAAAGTCTCAGCAGGCGCTGGTCGATTACGAGAGACGAAACGAAATCGTCAATATCAGCGACAAAGAAAGTATCGTTGAGCAGCGACTGTCAGACCTAAGTCGAGATTTGACGAACGCCCAAAGCGATCGGGTTCAAAAGGAGTCGCTCTATGAACTCGTGCGATCGAATGAATCGCAGGTGGCTTTTGTCGCTCAAAACGAGCTTTTGCAGCGGCTGGAAGAAAAGTTTGCCGATCTGAAAGCGCAGAACGTTGACGCCTTGGAACAATACGGGCCGAAACACCCTAAGGTCGAGAGGTTGCGGAGCCAAGTGGACGAAATTCAATCTCTCATCGACACAGAACGGAAGCGAATGGTCGAGAGACTGAGGAATGATTACGTCGCAGCGCGTGGCCGGGAAAAGCTCCTAGCTGCGGCAGTAGACAAAGAAAAGGTCGACGTCGGAGCACTGAGTCAACTCCTGATCCAACACAATCTCCTAAAGCGTGAGTTTGATACGAATCAACAACTCTATGACAGCCTGCTTCAGCGGCTCAAGGATGCCACGGTTTCGGCCGGTCTTCGCGCGACCAACATTCATCTGGTTGACTCCGCTCGGCCTCCCAAAGTGCCCGTTCGACCTCAAAAACTTCACAATATCGCCATAAGCCTGGTTGTCGGGTTGATCCTCGGGGTGACGTTCGCTTTTGTTAAGGAAGCTTTAGACAATTCAATTAAGAGCATCGAAGAGGCAGAGAGAGTTGTGAATGCTCCCGCCTTGGCGATTGTTCCACTCGAGCGCGAACTCCCTCACCGACCAGCTCGAGCACTAACCCGAAACAACGGCAACTCAAAACCGAACGCAGCAGAGTTGGCGCTCTTAAAGCAACCGTCGTCGGCGCTGGCCGAATCCTTTAGAACCCTCCTCACCTCGGTGGTGCTCTCGACGGCGCCACGGCCTCCGCAGGCGTTATTGATAACCAGCACCGCAGCTGGAGAGGGAAAAAGCACAACTGCTCTTAACCTGGCGATCGCACTCGCTCAAAGAGGAGACAGCACTCTGATCATAGATGCCGATCTTCGTAGGCCTGGGATCGCGGAGTCGCTAGATCTCGTCGATGACCAAGGTCTCGCCAGCTTCCTGACAGGAGCCCACAGCATTGAGGCGGCCCTGAAACAGTTTCCTCCTGTACCTACTCTTTGGGTACTTCCCGCCGGTCCCAAGCCTCCCAACCCCGCGCAATTACTTTCCTCATCTGCCATGGAATCCTTACTGAGGGAATTGCGTCAGCGGTTCAAGTTCCTGGTGATCGATTCGCCCCCCGTGCTTCCCGTGACCGATGCGATGATCCTGTCCACATTTGTGGATGGCGTTGCTTTTGTCGTTGAAAGTGGGGTAACTGCCAGAGCGGCAGTGACGCGCGCTCGCAACGTCCTGGAGAATGTAGGAGCAAGAATTCTAGGATTGGTCCTCAATAAGGTGGACGTGCGTCATAACGGATACTACGGTTACTATGATCATTACTACTATTCCTCCGGCTCCGGCAAGACGAACCCGAGAGAATCGTCGGTCGCGACGTACGAACCACCTGAGTAGGCATCAAGGATCACGATGCGGGGGCCGTTGGCGCTATCAATATCCTGCGCTTTCGTATAGGCACTGAACCGATACTCGGTGTTGGGATGTATGGGCACATACTGAAAAAAGCCAGCATCTGGGACTGCTGGTCCCCTGAAGGCGATGCGCAGGGACTGGTTGCCGCCGTGGAATTCGCTGGTGTCGACCGAGAGTTGTACCGAATCCCGCAATTCATAGCGCCAATCGAAACCGCCATTCAAAAAATTCTTTTCCAAATCGCCATCGACAATCAAATTACCGGGTTCGCTATAGCTTGCGAGTTAGTTGCTTTTCTTCTCCAATGCCTGCCAGACCTGGACGGCGGAGTCGGTCGCGTGTCGTTTTAGGCACTCGTCCGTGCATACTCGTCCCACGATCCAGAACCTGATTCCGTAACTTCGCAACTTCCTGTTAAAAAGCAATTTCTACGCTGATGAGCTCGATATCTATTTCCAAAACAGCCCGCGAACTTGGAATCAAATTTGCGTTTGCGGTACAGATTTGTACAGAAAGAGCGCACTGCTCGATTGCAACTGTTCATCTCGTATGCTAGAAACAAAACAAAACCACAACGAGATGCTCCGCAATGCTTTTGGGCGTGAGGAGTGGTGTGTCTCGAGGTGGCTGGATCAAGTATCGGCTTCAGGTCACATAGTGCCATGTAAGTGACGGGGCGGAGCTGTGAGGAGAGAACTAATAGTTATATGCCTTCACCTTCACCGGTACAGACTCTAGAAAACAAGATCCTAATGTCGTACCCGAAACCCTTGCTCGACGCTGCCGATGTGTCGGTGGAGCGGGTCTTTTTTCAATCTATACATTATCTGGTTAGGAGACGTGCCCGCGACGAGCACTTTGTATCGCGCGTAATTGAGTGCCTCCTGTCAGTCTGCGCTATCGTTAGACTTTGGAGATGATTCATTTACCTATGGTCCATATTTCTAACGCCTTAACGACTTATAACCGCGCTAAGGTCTTGCCCAAGACTCTGGATAGTCTATTGGCACAGGCATATGGAGATTTCGAACTCATTATCAGCGACGATTGTTCATCGGATCAGACAGAAGAGGTGTACAGGGAGTACGTTCGAAAAGATCCGGACCGTGAAATATTATCGGAACGAAGGGAACCTCAAGAGGCCCGGCAACCTCAGTGCCGATAATCTGAAGCAAGCCGTTCTGCTGCAATGTTCTCTTGGGCTGTACTTCTTTTCCACAAGCAGCCGAACCTGTGCGGCCGTTAGCTTGCCCGGCGTGGTCGCCATGTGTTTGCATCGCGCTCACTCTGCCGGTTGCTGTCAGGCTGGTGTTCCAGGTACGCCTCTTCTGTGTGGGAGCCTGCTATGTGCGGCATAAACGGAATTTTCGCTTACCACTCGGCATCGAGTGCACCGAAAGGGACCGAGCTACTAACTACGCGTGAGGCGATGCGTGCGCGCGGCCCGGATGGGTTAGGCGCTTGGTGGAACGTGGACAGGCGTTGTGGCCTCGGGCATAGACGGCTTTCGATCATCGACCTTTCAGACCGTGCTTCCCAACCGATGGCAAGTGAAGACAACCGTTTCGTCGTCGTGTTCAACGGCGAGATCTACAACTATCCTCAGCTGCGCGCGGAACTCGAAAACGACGGCGTGCGCTTCCGTACGACCTCCGACACAGAGGCGCTCTTGCACCTTTACGCGCACCACGGCGCCGAGATGGTACATCGGCTCCGTGGCATGTTCGCTTTCGCCTTGCACGCGATCCTTATGGCATTAAGCCACTCTACACCGCGAACGATGGGTGGACTTTCCGCTTTGCTTCACAAGTTAAGGCGCTTCTTGCGGGCGGTCAGGTGTCCCGCGATCCTGAACCGGCGGGTATTGTCGGCTTTCATTTATTCGGCAGCGTACCGGAGCCATTCACGCTTTACCGTGATATCCGAGCTTTGCCTGCCGGTCATACCCAATGGGTCGACGCCGCCGGGCCTAGGGAACCCAGACCATTTTTCAATCTTGCCGAAGTCCTAGCCAAAGGTGCTGCGCATCCGGTTCCCGCGGCTGAGGTTCCAGAACGAGTACGTGCCGGTGTCCTCGATAGCGTGGGGTCGCATTTGTTGGCTGATGTGGAGGTTGGGATCTTTCTCTCAGCGGGCATTGACTCGGGCGCGCTGCTCGGCACGATGCGAGACGCGGGGCAGCACGAAATCCGCGCAATTACGCTCGCATTCGAAGAATTTCGCGGCACACCAGAAGATGAGGCTCCTCTAGCTGCCCAGGTGTGCGAGCAATACGGGGCGCATCACATAGTGCGGCACCTGAGTGAGCAGGAGTTCTTTGAGGACCTCCCAGCGATTCTTGAGGCAATGGACCAGCCGTCGATTGACGGTGTGAACACATGGTTCGTGTCGAAGGCGGCGAAGGAAGCGGGGCTCAAGGTCGCGATATCGGGCCTTGGTGGCGATGAGCTGCTTGGTGGGTATCCGAGCTTCTCGGATTTGCCACGTTGGCGGCACCAATTCGGCGCATTCGCTGCGATACCGGGGCTCGGTATCTTGGCGCGGCGCACCATCGCTGCTGTTGCACCGCGTTTCTCACGAGCAACGCCTAAGGCATTAGGGGTTCTGGAATACTCTGATAGCTGGGCGGGCACATATCTGCTTCGTCGTGGATTGTTTTTGCCGCACGAGCTACCACGCGTAATCGATCCCGATATTGCACGCGAGGGTCTGCGGCGACTTAAGCCACTGCATCGGGTTGCCTCCCACCTTAAGCCTGATCCTAAGTCCGACAATGCCCGAGTTTGCGTCCTCGAATCGGCGCAATACATGCGCAATCAGCTTCTGAGGGATGCCGACTGGGCAGGTATGGCGCACAGTGTTGAGATTCGTGTGCCATTGGTGGACTCGGCTTTGCTAAGGACACTGGCACCGGTAATTCCTGTCTTGGCGCCAGGCGATGGTAAGGTCGCTGTCGCTAGAGTGCCCGCTGTGCCGCTACCGGAGGAAACAGTGATGCGAGCCAAAACGGGCTTTGGTGTGCCCACCGGCGCATGGTTGGACGCCTCCGCCAGAGAACTTACCGGCTCGACTATTCGGCAGGCCGACACCAAGGGGTTAGTTTCACGCCGCTGGTCCCAAGTTGTTCTAAACCGAGCTGGTCTCCCGTAGCGACAACTAGAGTTGTGCGCGCCTTGAGACCTTCACGCCGATACTTGCAATCGTATTTCATGAACCGTTGTGAGCCAAGGATCATGAGCAACTTAGCTGAAACCGGAGCGCCTTCCTCTATTAATGTTGTGCCGTGGCAAGCGCCCGACGAGGCGGTGATGCTAGATAAGGATCGAATAGATGAGCCAAGCCCGAATCCCAAGGGGCTTGCCGCCGGGGTGCACTCCTGTTTCGGCCGTGAGCGTTTCGCGACGGGTGCTTATGCCGCGTTGCGTCGGCTTACTGAAGTCCGTTGCGGTTCACCGAATCTTGGACCTTGCTGAAATGCCGGGTGCAATCACAGCACAGCCGAACGAGACAGTTGTTGAGGAGATAGGACACATACGCCCTATCTTGCGGATCGAGCCATCTCGCGGCTGGGCTTCACTGCGGCTTCAGGAACTATGGCATTACCGCGAACTGCTATTTTTCCTGGCGTGGCGCGATGTGAAGGTCCGATACAAGCAGACAGGTTTGGGCGTGGCTTGGGCAGTGCTACAGCCGCTATTGGGCATGCTGGTGTTCACCATTTTCTTCGGACGCCTGGCAAAGGTCCCGTCCGACGGAATCCCATACCCGCTTTTTAGTTACTCGGCGTTGCTGGCCTGGCAATTGTTTGCTTATTCGATTAGTGAGTCCACCAATAGCGTGGTCGGCAACGAGCGGCTGATTACCAAGGTGTATTTTCCCCGGCTGGTGATTCCGATAGCCAGCATCCTGGCCGGACTGGTCGATTTGGCCATCGCGTTTGTCTTGGTCATCGCGATGATGGCTTACTATGGCGTGCACCCCGGCTGGGAAATCCTGAGCCTGCCGCTGTTTGTCGTGTTCGAGTTGGCGACGGCGTTGGGCGTCGGACTGTGGCTTTCGGCCTTAAATGTCCAATACCGGGATGTGCGCTACACGGTTCCATTCATCGTGCAGTTCTGGATGTTTGCTTCCCCGGTGGTGTACTCCAGTACATTGGTCCCGGCGCGCTGGCGCCCACTATACGGACTGAATCCCATGGCTGGCGTGGTGGAAGGTTTCCGCTGGGCCCTGCTCGGCAAGCAGCCCGCGCCCGGCGCGATGTTTGCCGTGTCGTCGATCGTGGTGATGGCCCTGCTGCTAAGCGGCCTGTATTACTACCGCCGGATGGAGAAGAATTTTGCCGACGTGGTGTAGATCATGAGCGATATTGCTATCCAGTGCGAGGGAATTGGCAAGCAGTACCGCATTGGAGAGCGCGAGAGCTATAAAGCCCTGCGCGATGTGATCACCGATGCCATTAAAAGCCCATTTCGCCGTCTGCGACAAGCCGCGAACGGGTCGGAGAGGACTGGCAACGGCAAGCCCACCATCTGGGCTTTGCAGGACGTCTCGTTCGAAGTCAAAGAAGGAGAAGTCCTCGGCATCATCGGACGCAACGGGGCCGGGAAGAGCACGCTGCTGAAAATCCTGTCGCGGATCACGGAGCCGACCTGCGGGCGCGCCGAAATCAAGGGTCGCCTGGGTTCGCTGCTGGAGGTGGGCACCGGCTTCCATCCTGAACTGACCGGCCGCGAGAATATCTTTCTCAATGGCGCAATCCTGGGCATGAAGAAAGCCGAGATTGCAAGCAAGTTCGACGAAATCGTGTCCTTTGCCGAAGTGGAGAAGTTCATAGATACGCCGGTGAAGCGCTATTCCAGCGGGATGTACGTGCGCCTGGCGTTCGCCGTGGCCGCGCACATGGAAGCGGAAATCCTCCTGGTGGACGAAGTCCTGGCCGTCGGCGACGCGCAGTTTCAGAAGAAGTGCCTGGGGAAGATGGGGGATGTGGCGAAGCACGGGCGAACGATACTGTTCGTCAGCCACACAATGCCCTCGATTCAGAGACTGTGTTCCCGGTGCATTCTTTTGGAAGGCGGGTCGGTCAAAGTAGCTGGCGAAGTCGGTCGTGTGATTGAAGAATACCTGGAAGCGCCGACCTCATGTAAATACGTCGGAAACGGCGACGAGGATAAACCGGCGATCACGAGCGCCGAGGCAACGTGGACGGAAGAAGAAGGAATCCGAGTAACGGTAGAGTTCGTCTCTCCATTCCCCCTGAAACCGCCCGTTCTTGGGTTGGTACTCTACGATGCACTCAGCGGACCGGTTTTCGGAACCAACTCGAAATTCGACACTCAGCCCAATACGCCTGAATCGATGCAGGGCGGCACCATTACTGTATGTATCTCAACTGAGGCGCTGCGGTCTGACGTCTACTTCGTCTCGCTATGGCTCGGGGATTACCACGAGGACTATTGCCATCTGGACCGTGCATTGCGGGTTGAAATCGGCATCGGTGATGAAGCCTCGCAGCCGCCTCGCAGTGCGATTGGAAGCGTTCGTCTCCCGAGCAGATGGGAATACGCTGCGAAGCTTCCAGACCAGAAGATGGCCCAAGTGCAAGATTGAGCGGATTTCTATGCCTGCTTTAACGAACAAGAACGCAGCCAACGAGCGGTTTGTAGAAAGGCTTGTGCCGGGCAGTTGGGCGTGGAATCTGGACGTGTGCGCGCATGCGAGCCGGTATTCCTTTGCCAGTCAGTTCACAACAAGCAAGCGAGTTCTCGATGCGGGATGTGGCGTCGGGTACGGCAGCAGAATGTTGGCATCGAGAGGAGCGGCCGACGTAGTTGCGGTCGACAACTCCGACGAAGCGCTGGACATCGCGCGTAACCAGTTTGCCCATTCGAAGGTGACTTTCATTCTCGATGATTGTGAGGTCCTGGAGAATGTCACGGGTCCGTTCGATGTGATTGTGTGCCTGGAGAATCTTGAACACCTCAAGAACGGAAGGAATTTCTTGAGGACGGCTGCTCAGTTGCTTAACGCAGAGGGGGTACTGATCTGCAGCACACCAAATCGAACCACGGACAAGGGTTCTTTAAATCCATTCCACGTGTACGAGTACACGGAGGATGAATTCAAAGAACTGCTGGCCGACTATTTTTCTGATGTCGCGATTTACGGACAAGACGTCAGTGCGGCAGTGCGAGCTACCCAGACGCTATGGTCCAATCCACTGCTGCGTGTCGGACGTTGGATCCAGAGGCTCCGTGGTCATGGCGTGAAGCAACCATTCACGTCGTGGGTACCTTTGACCGAGAGCGATTTCGTAATAAGTGAGTTCACGACGGAGAACGCCAGAGTTCTCGTCGGCGTTTGCAGCGCCCCGAGTAAGAGATAGGTTTTTGCGGATTCTCTTCATTGCCATGGCGGACAGTGTGCATACCGCACGCTGGATTTCGCAGTTGTCTGACACAGGTTGGGATGTGCACCTGTTTCCCTGTGAGGATGGCGGTATTCATACGGCCTTTCAGCGTGTGACAATTCACCCACTGCTTCGTCAGTTTTCGCCGCAGATGGATGTCACAGTTCAGCAAACAGGGATTGTCTGGCCGTTTCGTAGGGGACGAAGCCGGATTGCAACTCTGATCAGGCGAAGAATCAGTCGCGCTGAAATGCTGTCCGGCTGGATTCGGCGCCTGAACCCCGATTTGGTCCACACGCTCGAAATGCAAAGAGCGGGATATCTGACGGTCGATGCGCGGCGAAAAATGAATGGCGGATTTCCGCCATGGATATTTTCTAGCTGGGGTAACGACATCTACCACTTTTCTCGTCAGCCGGAGCACGAGGGGCGGATCAGGGATGTCCTCTTGGCGTGTGACTACTTCGTCGCGGATTGTGCTCGGGATTTAGGATTAGCCCGGGAATTCGGATTTACGGGGTGCGATTTAGGAGTTTTCCCAGGCGGCGGAGGGTTCGACATCCCTCGAATGCAAGCGTTCGCTGAAGGGAGGCCTTCCGAGCGGAGAGTCGTTGCTGTAAAGGGTTATCAGAGCGAGATGTGGGGTGGCAGGGCAGTCGTTGCGCTGCATTCCCTGAAGTTGTCCGCTGACGCCTTGAAAGATTACGAGGTTGTTGTTTACTCGGCTCACGGCAGCGCGCAGGTTTCGGCAGCAGTGCGTCAGTTGGTCGATGCGGGAGTTCGAGTTTCTACGTTGCCTAAGAGCAGCCACGACGAGATGGTTAGGCTAATGGGGCGAGCCCGCATTGCGCTGGCGCTCAGTACAACCGATGGTACGCCAAATACGATGCTCGAAGCCATGATCATGGGCGCCTTCCCTGTTCAGTCCGACACAGTCTCAACACCGGAGTGGATTGTGGATGGCCGCAACGGATTGCTCGTGTCACCAGAAGATCCGGACTACGCGTCGAAGGCAATTCGCCGCGCGCTAAGCGACGACCAGTTGGTCGATCAAGCTGCAGTCGTCAACCATGATCTGACAAAATCCGAAGTCGATGTCTCCGTCGTCAAGCCCCGTGTCATTCAAATGTATGAGCAGGTTGCGAGTTTTAGACGAGCTATTTCGTGCTATCAGGGAGGGTTATGCGCATCTTAGTCACGGGAGGTGTGGGGACGGTGGGTGCAGGGCTGGTATCGGAGCTGCGCAAGCGCGGAGATCACGTTGTCTCCTGCGATATCGCCCATCAACCAGACGAGGTTGGATTCTCAGTGCGCACCGACGTCAGCGTGCCGCTGTACGCGCGCTGCGACGTGGGCGAGTTTCGCCAGATCGAGCGAGTGGTGGAAGAGATGGGACCGTTCGATTACGTGTATCACTGCGCCGCTGAGTTTGGTCGCTGGAACGGTGAGGACTTCTACGAAACCCTGTGGCGCACCAACGCTATCGGCACAAAAAACGTCATCCGCTTGCAGGAGCGGCTCAAATTCCGACTGATCCATTTCTCCTCCTCCGAGGTTTATGGCGACTGGCCCGACATAATGTTAGAAACCGTCATGAACGAGTTCGAGATCAAGCAACTGAACGATTACGCCATGACCAAATGGGTCAACGAAATGCAGATCCGCAATTCGGCGCAGCAGTACGGCACCGAGTCGGTGGTGGTGCGCCTGTTCAATACCTATGGACCAGGCGAATACTATAGCCCGTACCGATCAGTAAACTGCAGATTCCTATATCGCGCCCTCAACAATCTGCCCTGGACCGTATTCCGTGGCCACTCGCGGACATCTACTTATCTTGCTGATACCGTTCGTACTCTCGCCAATGTCATCGATAACTTTAAGCCAGGCGAAACGTATAACATCGGGGGCCGCTGTTGCCATACTATTGAGGAGCTTTCAGATGCAATTCTGAAGGTCACAGGCGCCGACCCGGGCCTAGTGCAATATCGAAACTCTGAGATCCTGACCACTCGCCACAAGCGCGTGGACGTTTCTAAAGCGGTTCGCGACCTAGATCATCGCGACACCTACAGCCTGGAAGAAGGATTGCGCCTTACAGCAGAGTGGATGCGAAAGATTTACGGAATATTGGAAGCAGAGCCTTGCTGTGCTGAGCCAATGGCCGTAAAGGGAACAACGTCATAACCACGGTTTTGATTCACTTCTTGCTGGCCTATACATTTCTGAGTCGCTGTCGCTGCTGAGCTGCAACCTTGCCGCCTACAATGCACAATGCCAGGAGGCCTCTCGATTAGTGGACGTTAGTTAATATATCAGACCTGCGTGAACCTGCTTTATATATCTGTGATTTTCCACCTTCGAACTTCGTGGGCGGGCCTACCTTGATTAGCTGTTTGTTGGCGGATTCTCCAGTTTGTCGGATTCGGTCCTCACAGCATCCTGCCAGTTCCGCGTCTCCTCGCTGGAGGGTCGGCTCGCTTGAGAGCATCTTATGTTTCCCACCACCAAAATATGATGGCCCCGGCTAACCTCCCGAGACTGCTTTACATCGGAGACGTTCCGGTCGAGTCGTCTGTAGCCGGCGCAACGCTCCTGTACCGTCTGCTACTCGACTACCCCGCCGATCGATTGGCCATTATGCAATCCGAACAATCGCGGATGGTGCATGGTCCTCGACTGCCCGGAGTACGATACGAGACCTATCAGCTTCCTTGGGATCGCTTAACTCATACCAGATTCAGTAAGGTTGGCGGGTCTATACGGTATTTTGTTGCCAAGCGGCGGGCAAGTGAAATCGCCAAGTTAGCGGCTGGTTTTGATGCACAGGCTGTGCTCACGGTTGCTCATGGATACACATGGGCTACCGCTGCCGCATTCGCGAGACGTCATGGATTACCGCTGCACTTGATTGTTCACGATCATGTTTCCGATACTGTCCAAGTGCCTGCAGCGATAGGGCGACAGGTGTGGAAGACGTTCAAAGCTACCTATTCGGCAGCCGCCAGCAGGTGGTGCATATCTCCAAAGATGGCTGAGACGTATGGACTGCTTGGGAAACCTGCAAACGTACTGTACCCATTACGGTCTAGTGCTTGCCCCGCGTACGACAGTCCACCTCGACGTCTGAAAGACAGATCCGCGGCACTCGTGTTCGGCTATCTTGGCTCCATCTGGAGCGGGGCCTATGCTGGAATGCTGTCGACCTTAGCGCAAGTCATTGAGCCGGGGGGCGGCAAACTCGTACTCTATGGAGGCCCAGATCTACCCGCATCGTTGACCGTCCACCACAATGTTGACTCGCGTGGTTTTATACCGCAAACACAAGTACTTTCTATTCTGCGGCATGAGGTGGATGTGCTGGTACTTCCAATGAGCTTCGATCCCTTAGATCGACATAGCGCGGAACTCAGCTTTCCGACCAAAGTCACTGATTACACTGCGGCCTGCCTTCCAATACTTGTCTGGGGACCATCCTACTGCTCGATAGTGAGATGGGCCCAGGAAAACCCTGGAGCCGCGGATGTCGTCCTGGATGAAGGCCCTAGGGCGATCGCCGCTGCTGTGAATCGGATCTCTGACCCAGAGCGGCGTTGGAATCTAGCACTGAGGGCGGCAAGCGTGGGGAATGCATTCTTCTCGCATAATGCCTTGGTGCCCCGATTCCTCCGTTCCATCGCGACCGGTAAACCTTAAACAGGAGCAGCCCCGATAGACAGACTTTCGTCTGTTGCCATTTCTGGGACCGTGCGCAAGATTTTGAGCGGCCGGTTGAGCATCTCCGTTTAGCTGGCTATCGCCGCGCTTTGCGTGACCATACGTGGAGAAACCGGTTTGAAGAGTTATTTCGAAAAATAGGCGTCTCCGATGTCCACTGAAGTCCTGCCAATGCGGGTGGTGATCCCGACGCGAGACCGCGCTGCGGCGCTGCGTCGGACGCTGGAAAGTTTGGCGGGCCAATCCGCTCAGCCGGCCGAATTAACCATCGTCGATGCCTCGGCCGATGGAAGCACTCGTTCTCTCTGTGTGGAAGAGACTATCCCGAGTCTCAGTTCGACCGTGTCGTGGTGTCGGGCCGATTCCGTAGGTGCCGCAAGTCAGCGCAATCAAGGGGTCATTGGCTGCTCTCATCCAGTGATCGGTTTTATGGATGATGACATACTGTTCGAACCAGAATGCTTCCAGCGTTTATGGCGGGCTTTACAATCCAACGATCGGATTGGCGGCGTTAGTGCGATGATAACCAATCAACGCTATCAAACGCCCGGCCGGGTTAGCAGGTTCGTGTTCCACTTGATGGCCGGCCACGAGGAACGTTCGTATGCGGGACGCGTGCTCGGTCCCGCTGTCAACTTGTTGCCTGAAGACAGCGACGATCTTCCTGAGATAGTTCCTGTCGAGTGGTTGAACACTGGCTGCACCCTGTACCGGCGCGAAGCCCTGCCCGATCCGCCTTTCCCGGATCATTTCACGGGCTATTCTTTGATGGAAGATCTTACCCTGTCGTTGACGGTGGGCAAACGCTGGAAACTGGCCAATGCCCGAACTGCACGGATCTATCATGATTCACAACCAGGGAGTCACAAGATAGATCCACAGCTCGTCGCAGAGATGGAGTTGGTTAACCGTCATTATGTAATGACGAAAGTACTCGGACGTAGCCGAATTTCCGACTATTTCAAGCTTGCCTTGTTTGAATTGTTTTCGCTCGCTTCCATACTTCAAGCTCCTGCAGGCAGAATGTTATTCGCGTCTACGCTGCGCGGCAGGTGTAGAGCATGGCGGCTTATTGTGACGAAATGACCCCAAACACGTTACCGCAAAGCCGGGATAACAAGCAGCCGCCTGTTCGGTGTGAGCGAGGCCCTCATTGGCATCATCACTCGCAATCGACATGGAGTCTTAGAGAAAGCGATCGAATCAGCCTTACGTCAGAGTCTCTCTGGGCAGCGGATCACTAGGTGATGAAGCCCGCTCCAGTTACAGTTGGAATTCCAACATTTGGACGCGGATTGCGAGTGGTTGAGACATTGACACGTCTCACCCAGTGTGATCCGCCCCCGGCTGAAATCATTGTCCACGCGGATCGAT
>WNGR01005263.1_pt1 | contig 22315 bp, 19 predicted proteins | sample 5407581 | NCBI WGS metagenome assembly WNGR01 (sample SAMN13153383, study PRJNA577476) | soil metagenome | isolation source: 80 cm soil or saprolite under Garry oak tree replicate 2 | place: USA:California | collected 2016-06-15
GACATGAAGGCCTTCGAAGCCCGCCACCTGCGGCGCCACGAGTTCCACGGCAACTGGAACTACACCATCCCCGCGATCCCGCCAGGCGACACGACACGCCCGGATGACGGGAATTAGTTATTGCGCGAGCGCTTAGGTCCGGCAGCCACTTTTCCCCGGCTTGCGCCTGCGGGCCGCTTCACTGCCGTGACCATGGCCAGGTCGCTCCGTTTCCAGCCCCCGCCGCCTCGAACCGTGCATGCGGTTCTCCCGCACACGGCTCACCGACGCCGTTCACCGGCGGCATTCGCTTCCCCCGCCAGTCCCGGAAGGGCCTGGGGGCGACGACGATTCCCGACAAGGTGATCAGGCCGAACCGGTTGGGTGAGGCGAAAGCCACGACCCACCGCCCGAATGCGAAGCTGCGGCGGTGGCGCTTGCTGATGAAGCGTTCCAGCCGCATCCGCGCGTATTCGCTGATCTTGTCAAAGCGGGCTGCGGAGTTGCCGTACCGGAAGTAGGCGGCCCGGAGAACCGCCCAGGAACCGGTTCAGGTCCTCCACGATCCACTCCGGTGCCATCAGCAGCCGGGACCGGTCCGTTATCTGCCGGATCCGGTCGCGGGCGTGCTGCATGGCCTTGTCCGCAGGCCAGCGGCAAGGAAGATGACCCCGCGTTTCCCGGTGGTCCCTCTCGACCGCACCAGGCGGTGGTGGAAACCGAGGAAATCGAACCCATCCCCGCCCACCTCCAGGAGCACGATCCGGGCAGGCCCAGAGCGTCCAGCCATGCGGACCCGGCCTTGCCGAAGATGTCCGAGCAGGCCGCCGGGACGCCGAGCTTGGCCCAGCACGCCGTGGACCTGATCCTTGCAGCTGGTCCGCAGGTGCACGAGCTTGTGCCTGCAGCGCGTCATCTCCCGCAGCTCCCGCACCTCAGCCGGGGCGATCCACGCCTCTGGCAGGCGGCCCATCCGCAGCAGGTCAGCCAGATCCGCGGAGTCACGCTCGTCGTTTTTGACCCTGCGGTAGGTGAACGCCTTCACCCCGAGAGGGTGCGCCAGGTGCACCTCGGCTCCCGCCGCGGCGAGAGTGTCCGCTGCCCAGTACCACCCGTACGTGGCCTCCAGGACCACCCTCGGGTGCTTCCCGGCCCGGGCGATCTCCCCGCGCAGCTCCGCGCTGTTGGTGATCCTCGCCGTGCCCAAGCGCCGCCCGTCCTCGGTCATCCGCACCAGCACGCTGCGCCGGCGGTGCAGGTCCATGCCGACGACCTGCCGGCCGTCATACACTGTCTCCATTGGGGCCTCCCTTTTGCCTGGTGGAGACGGATGCATTGCAACTTCCAGCATCCGCCAGGGAGCGGGAGGCTCCGCTCCTTCATCGCATCAAAAATTGATCTGGACTTAATTCACCAAGTCACCGGAAGCTGGGCCAGGCCGCCTACCAGCACGTCGCGGTCGAGCGTGAGCTCTTCGGCGGGTTTGGCCAGGCGCATTTCGGGGAAGCGCGGGATGAGCCGTGAGAAGACGGCCTGCAGTTCGACCCGCGCCAGGGGTGCGCCGATGCAGTAGTGGGGGCCGTGGCCAAAGGAGAGGTGCGGGGCGGCCCGGCGGAAAATGTCGAAGTTGTACGGATCATCGAAGACCGACTCGTCGTGGTTGGCGACGGTGACGTTAGGCAGGACGAGTTCCCCGGCCCGGACCGTCACCCCGCTGATGTCCAGGTCGGCGCGCGCGTAGCGAACGATCCCTTCGTCCGTGCTCGGTACCCGCAGCATTTCCTCCACCGCCACGGGTATCAGGCCAGGGTCGTCGCGGAGGGATTGCCGCTGGGCGGGATGAGTGAGCATGAGCAGTGTGCACATGCCGATGGCGGCGGCCGTGGTCGTGTGGCCGGCGAACAACAAGATCATGGACAACCTGGTGACCTCGTCATCACCAATCCCTTCCGTGGCGCACAAGCGCGAGATGATATCGTCGCCGGGATGTGCGCGTTTGCCGGCCACCAACCGCAGGCCGTAGCCGTACAGGTCGGCCAGCCCCCGCTCGGAGCGGGCCCGGTCCCGCACGTCGGCGGCGTCCCGGATCCAGGCGCGGAAGCGGTCCCGGTCGTCATACGGCACGCCGAGCAGCTCGCAGATGACCAGGATCGGCAGCGGTAGGGCGAGCGTCTCGGTCAGATCGGCCGGCTGGTCCCGGCGGGCCAGCCCGTCAAGCAGACCAGTGACCAGCGTTTCGACGCGGGGGCGCAGCGCTCGCACGTGCTTGGGTGCGAAATGTGGCTGGAGCAGCGAGCGCATCCGGGCATGATCGGCCTCCTCCGTCTCGTAATTCCCAATGGGCCCGCCGAACAGCACGGACTCCCCGGTCCGGGCAGCACTTTCTGGCCTGGGGTGGGAGCGGCCGAGCCGAGGATCCGCCAGCAGCCGCTGCACCTGCTCATATCCAGTGACCAGCCACGCCTGGTCGCCGGTTGCGGTGCGGACCCGGTGGATCGGGCCCTCGGCCTGCAGCGCCTGCAGCGCGGGCGCGGCCTGCAGCGGGTGTGGCTGCTCCAACGGCAGCTGAACAACGGGAGCCATCACTGTGCCTCCTTGGACACGGTCGGCCGGGTGCGGGCGCGCCCCAGGACCGTCCGGTACAGGCCGGCCCTGGACGCGAAGTTCCGGAAGGACATCGCGCGGGTAACCACGCCGGATGGGGCCGGCGTGGTGCTTTGCTACTCGCTCTCATCTGCTCCTACGAAGGAAAGCTCCGGAAAGATCAGATTCGGCCTTGCACCTAGCCGATAACCATCGCTTCGATGAGGTGTGGGCCGGGTTCGGCGAGCGCCCGCTGGAGCTGCCTGGCGAACTCGCCGGCAGTGGCCGCCTTGCTGGCCGGGACGCCCATACCGGCGGCCAGAGCGGTGAAGTCGAGCGCGGGGCGGGACAGCTCGAGAAGGCTCCTCGCAGCGCGCCCGCTGGCGGCTGCGCCGGCGCGGTCGAGTTCGATCCCGAGGATGGCGTAGGTCCGGTTGCTGAAGATGATCGTGGTGATGTCCAGCCCCTCCCGGGCGTGGGTCCACAGGGCGGAAATCGTGTACATGGCGCTGCCGTCGGCTTCCAGCGCCAGGACCGGGCGATCCGGGCACGCCACCGCCGCACCGGTCGCCAGGGGCAGACCTTGGCCGATCGCCCCGCCGGTCAGCGTGAGCCAATCGTGCGGCGGGGTTCCCGCCGTCGCGCCGTCGAGCCAAAACCTGGCGGTGATGGCCTCGTCGGAGACGATCGCTCCCTCCGGGAGCAGGGCGCCGATGACCTCCGCCGCGGTCTGTCCGGTGAGGTCGCCATTGGGCAGCGCTGGCCGGGCGAGCGGCTGCGGCACCGGCTTGGCGTCGGCTGCGACGAGGCCGGCCAGCGCCGCTAGCGTCCCGGGCACGTCGTCCCCGGCCTCGGCGAGCACGTGGACCTGGCAGCCTTCAGGTACCAGGGAGCTGGGCCTGCCAGGGTAGGCGAAGAACGTGGCCGGAGCCACCGCCCCAGCCAGGATCAGGTGGCGGGCGCCCGCGAGCTGTGGGGCGGCGGATTCGGCATCATAGCCGAGGTGGCTCACCGCCGGGATGCCCGCACCACGCTCCAGGCGCGCAGGGAACCTCTCAGATAGCAGCCGCGCGCCGGTCGCTTCCGCGATCCGGCTGGCCGCTTCCAGGCCGGCTTGCCGCAGCGCCGTCGCGCCGAGCAGCACTACGCACGGCTCGCCGCCGCGCAGCGCCCGCGCGGCTTCACCAACCACGTCACCCGGGACCGGCGCGGGTGCGCGGGCGGGCACCGCGGACGCGGGCGCGGCGCCCTCGGACCAAGACACGTCGGCGGCCAGGATGAGGGTGGCAACGCCGCCTGGTGGCCTCATCGCCCCGGCCACCGCGTCCGCGGCGTCCGGCGCAAGGTCGGCGCTGCGCAGCGGCCGCCGTACCCAGCGGGACACCGTCCCGGCCAGGGCATCGATGTCGGACTCCAGCGGCGTGTCGAAACGCTTGTGACAGGTGGCGTGGTCACCGACCAGCGCCAGCAGCGGGGTGTGCGCCCGCCGCGCGTTGTGCAGGTTGGCGAGCCCGTTCGCGAGGCCAGGCCCAAGGTGCAGCAACGCCGCCGCGGGAGTGCCCGTCATCCGGCCGTACCCGTCAGCCGCGCCGGTCGCCGCGCCCTCGAACAGACACAACATCGCGCGCATCTCCGTCACCGCGTCAAGGGCAGCCACGAAGTGCGTCTCCGACGTGCCAGGGTTGCTGAAGCACACGCGGACGCCGCAGTCGGTGAGCGTGCGCATCAGAGCCTGCGCACCGTTCATCTGGACTTCCTTTCGACGGTTAGCATCACTGCCTGTACTGTCACGCGCGAACGCGGCCACGACGCGGCGTGGGGCCGCGCCCGCGCCGACGCGTCAGCAAGGTTTACAGATCACTATGCGGGTGTTGGCTGCCCATCGCAATCCGAGTCGAGCTAGCCGAGCGCCGGATTTGATGCTGCGCTGATCCTTCGCTGAGCGGTGCGCGGTTGTATCGGTGAGGTACGAGGGCTGGGTGCCTCACGCGGGACATGCGCATGCACGCCCGCCGCCGTCCATCCGGCATAGCGCCGGGCCGTTACCGCCCGGCTACGCGCGCACCAAAGTTACGAGGGCGAGGACCCATGACTGCTCTGGCTCCGGACCTGCACGACCGGGTCGCTGACCACCTGTCGTCGGCCGTGACCGGGCTGTTCGCTATCCAGCGCGACGATGGCAGTTGGCAGGACACGATGCCGCCCGCTGCGGCAGCGACCGCCCTGTCGGTGGCGGCCCTGCATTTCGCCGATCCCAAAGGCTCCGCTGACCTGATCCGGGCCGCTATGGACTGGCTCCGCACGACGCAGGCCGCGGATGGCGGATGGGGAGATGCGCCTGGCACGCCGTCCACGCTGGTCGGGACCTGTGCCGTAAGTGCTCTGGCGCTGGTGTCGCCGGTGGAGTCGGGGGATAACTTGCGCCGCGGTCTGGAGCGTTTTGAGCAGTTCGGGGGCCTGCGGGCCATCCGTGATCCAGAGGGAAGCGAGCTGTCGCCCTTGTGCGAGATCCTGCTCGCCCTCGGCGGCCTGCATGACGAGGACAAGATCCGCCGGATGCCGATCGAGCTGGTCTTCCTTCCGGCTAGGCTGCGTCGGCGGATGCCGTTCGTCCTGCCGTTTCTTTTTCCGTGGGGCCTCGCGCAGGCCAGGACACGCCGGTGCCGGTTTCCCCGCCGCATCCTCAACCGGGCCGCCGAGCGCGGCATCCGGAGGTACCTGGACGAGACCGAGAAGTGCTACGGCCCGGACGGGATCTTCCGTGACGCGCCCATTGCGGCCGCCCTGATCGGCGTCAGCCTCGCGAGAGCTGGCCTTTGGCCGGATATCGTCGGCCGCTGCGTCCGGTTCCTTCACCGCACGGCGCGGCCTGACGGGTCCTGGTGGTACCTGAATGGCGTTCCATCCTCCGCGACATCGTATGTGACACAGGGCCTTCAGCTGGCCGGGTACGGCGTGGATTCGCGTGTGGCCCGGACGCTAGCGTGGATCACGGCTGCACAGGCACGGGATGTCTTCCGCCCGTTCGGCGCTCTCCCTGGCGGCTGGGGCTGGTCCGTCGCGTCTCGGGTAATGGACGCCGATGACACCGCCTGGGCCCTGCTGTGTTTGGCCGTCGGCGGGCAGGGCCTAGCTAGCGACCCGGTTCGCGACGGTATCGCCTGGCTGCGCGCGATGCAGAACACCAACGGCTCGTGGTCCTGCCTGAGCCGGAACAGCGTGCGTTGGCTGGACCCACCGTGCACGGCCATAACCGCTCGCGCGATCATGGCGCTGCACGTGGCCGGCCGCCTCGCCACCGATGATCCTGCCATCGCCAGGGCGGTGCGCTGGCTGGGCAGCGTCCAGCGGGCAGACGGATCGATGCCCATCGTGTGGTACCGGGGGCTGACAGCAGGGACCGGGGTCGTGCTGGACGCGCTCGGCAAGCTGGGGCTGGCGGACAGCCCGACCGCGCGGCGCTGCCGCGAGTGGTTGCTGGCGAATCAGCAGGGCGACGGTGGCTGGGGCGACGGCTCGGGGGCGCCGCCGACGACCGAGGAAACAGCGGCAGCGCTCATCGGCCTGCTGGGCGGCGGCACGCCGGCCGACCATCCCGCCGCGCAAGCCGCCGCGACGTGGCTATGCGACCACCAGCGGCCAGACGGTCTGTGGGAGCCTGCGATGGTCGGCAGCGCTCTTGGCTTTCTGTCCTACGCCGACGACCTGATGACGGCTGGCTTTGCCTTGCAGGCACTCGCCAGCTATCAGAACGCCCGGAGCGGACCAGGCGATCCGCAGCTCACCAGCGGGTGAGGCAGGACCGCGGAGCACAGCGGGGAGCGTCTCATGGCGGACTATGACGTCGCGATCTGCGGCGCCGGGGTGGCGGGGCTCACGCTCGCCAACATGCTGGGCCGCCAGGGCTTGCGGATCTTGGTGATCGAAAAGCAGGTGCGGCCGAGAGACATGCATAAGGGCGAAGTGCTTCAGCCGCGTTCCCTGGAGATATTCAGGGACCTCGGCCTGCTCACGCCGCTGCGTACGGCCGGGGCGCTGATGATGGAGCGCCTGGTGTCGGCCGACGCGGAAGGCCGCCAGCTCATGTGCCTTGATTACCGGATGCTGCCCGGTGACTTCCAGCACTGCCTCGTCCACTACCACAAGAGCTTGACCGAGATGCTGGCCTCGCAGGCCCCGCCGTCGGTGGAGTTGTGCCGCGGCACGACGGCAGACGGCCTGCTGTCCGACGCTGGCGGCCGGGTCGCGGGCGTGCGGCTGCGCCAGGCGGACCGGCGGCGGGACGTCACTGCCACCCTCACCGTCGCCGCTGACGGGCATGCGTCGCGCCTGCGCCAGGCAGCCGGGATAGGCGTGGCGATGCGCCAGTACGATCACCAGCTGGTGTCCCTGGACATCGGCGGGATGCCTGATCTCGGCACCGACATCGTCATGTATCTCACCGGCGAGGGCGGCCGCGTCATCTTCCAGATGCCGGGCGGCCGCGCGCGGCTGTACGCGTCGATTCCGGTGGGCGGGTTTCGCGACGTGGGCCGGGCCGGGCTAAAGGAGTGGATCGCCTGGATGGCCGGCTCGCTCCCCGCGCTCGCGCCCTTGTCCGAGGTGCTCCAGCGCAACGTGTCCGGCGTCCAGGTCCTGTCAGCCTGGCGGTTCAGCGCGGCAGCCTGGACGCGCCCGGGGCTGGCACTTATCGGTGATGCGGCGCACTGCGTCCACCCCATGGTCGGGCAGGGCATGAACGCGGCGATTGCCGATGCGTGGGCACTGGGCACGCACCTGGCGACGGCCGGCCCGCTGACGCCGGAAACCGTCGATGAGGCGCTCCAGCGATACGAGCAAGCGCGGCGGCCGCCAGTTGAGTACGTGGCCAAGCTGAGCCATTCCCTGGCCAGTTTCTTCGCCGGGACATCACTGGCCGGCCGGACCGTGCTCCCGCACATGCTGCGCCGGCGCAAGCCAAACCTCAGGCTCCGCTACAAGCTCACCTATAACGTCGCGGGATATGGCTGGCGGCCGCTCAGCCTCTGGGACTGGATCTGCGCGTCCGGCATCGTGCCTGATCCCCGCCGCGGAAAAATACCAGGAAAGAGGTGATCCCGGGGCCGCCCCGGTAGCCGCGCCAGCCATCCCGGCCGGCCCTGCGCCGCGCTGAGCCAGGACGCCGGGCCCCGGCGAACGACGGGCCCCGGCGATAACACTGAGGCACCGACTCCTTGAGGAGGATCCAGGGCGGGGTCCGCGCGCAGGATCTGCAGATGCAAACGCCGCAGCCCCGGCCCGGGATCAACGCCGTACTCGGCGGCCAGCAGGTGCCGCACCTGGCCGTAGGCGCCCAGCGCCCGCACCTGCTGGCCGCTGCGGTACAGGGCCAGCAGGAACTGTGCCCATTTCTGCTCGTTCACCGGGTCGGCCGCGACCTGCGCCTCCAGCTCGGGCACCAGGTCCCGGTGCTGCCCGAGCGCCATCTTCGCGTCCGTCAGCAGCTCACGAAGAGCATCGCGCTCCCCCGTGAGCCTCCGGGCTGCGATATCTGCGGCCGGGGTCATCGGAAGATCCGCCAACGGTGGATCCGACCAGATCGCGATGGCCCTCGCGAGAATACCCGCGGCCTCGTGATACCGGTGCTCCGCCATCGCGCGCCGCCCCTGCTCAGCCAGCAGCCGGAAGGTATGCAGATCGAGCTCGCCCGGCAGCACCGTGAACAGGTAGCCCCTGACCTGCTTGCCCAGGCGGTCCGCTGGTGTCAGCAGCCTCCGCAGCGCCCAGATGTGCGTGCGGAGCGCGCCAACCCGCGAGTCATCGCACGGCGAATCCCACAGTTCGGTGATCAGCTCATGTACGCCCAACGGCCTGTTGGCGTGCAGCAGCAGAACAGTAAGCAGGTGACGCTGCCGTGGCTGCCGGATCATCACCGGCAGGCCGCCATCACCACGGACCTCAAGCGTCCCCAGTATCCTAAAGTCCATTCACGGCCTCTCTCCAGGCCCAGCCGCCGCATCCCGGACCGCTGACGCCCCGGGGTAAGGCTCTTGAGGAGTTCCCGGTCGGTGACAGCTACGACCTAGGATGCATCGGCCCCTGTCAGGCTGCTCCCCCGGTCAATCCCGGCAGGTCCGGTGTGCTCGGTGGATCCAGTCGGCATTTATGCGTGCGGGAGGCGCCATGCCGTGCCTCCTTTGCCTACCCCGCGGGCCGGGCACCGACCTGGGTCGGCCGGTGGCCGAACTCGTAACGCTCGCGCATGATCCACTGCGAGATCACGGTGACTGCTGCCGTGACCGCGCTCAGGACGAGGGCGAGCACCGGCTTCGCGAGCGCTATCACGGCGCCCGCCAGCATCAGCCTTTCCACGACGAGCACCTCGTGGGCACGCAGCGCGGTCCGCTGGGCAATTGGGCGACCCGAGCCCGCCAGCATGATCAATGCCACGCAGCCGAGGGCAACCGCCGTGGCCCCCAGCCCCACCGCCGCCTGGCGGCCGGGTGATGGCAGGGCCATGAAGACCCATGCCGCCAAGCCGACCGCGAGGCCGTAGAGCGCGTAGACATATCTCAGTGCCACCCGCTCGCCGCGTTGCACCACGAGGGTCCGGCAGCCCCCGAGCCTGTCTCCGGCGGCGTCGCGCAGGGTTCCGACCAGGTTGGAGGCCGAGTCATGTGGCCACCAGACCAGGGCGATCAGGAGCAGGCGCAGGGGCGGCCAAGGCGCCACCGTCATCGTGCCGTACACAAACGCGCACGCGGTCAGGGCGCCCCGCACCAGGTTCCCCCACAGCCCGAGGCCCTTGAGCCAAACGCTGTAGGCGGCACCCCCACCGAAGGCGACCGCCACGAGCAGCAGGGTCCGCCAGTTGAGCGACAGCGCGATGGCTGCGCCCGCCGCGACGCACACGATCATCGCGGCCACCGCCGTGCCGGGCCGGACCCGGCCGGAGGGGATGGGACGGTGCGTCTTGGCGATCGTATCGAGATGGCGGTCGCGGTAGTCGGCCCCATACAGGCCCCCGAGCCAGCCAAGCGTCGGCGCTGCCCATGCGCCGAATAGCTGCCAGCTGGAGGCGCCCGGCCGGGCCAGCACCGCGCCGGACATGCCGACCAGACCGATGTAACCGAGGGTGTAAGGGCGCCACATCTCCAGATGGGCAACGATCCGCCCAGACATGATCAGCGGTCTCGATCCGCGGCGCGCGCTGCGAAGTAGCCAAGCAGGTCGCGGCTGGGCGAATGAGGAAATACCGACAGCGCCTCGCGGGCCGCGTCGGCATGCTCCCGCGCCAGGCTTGAGCACGCTTGGATGGCGCCGGTGCGGTGCAGGACGCCGGTTACCGCTGGCAGCGCCTCGTCGCCCAGGTCACCGCGCAGGGCGGCATCGAGAACCGTGCTGTCGTCAGCGAAGCCGTCCCGGTAGGCGACGATGATCGGCAGGGTCAGCCGACCGTTCCTAATGTCGCTCAGCGCCGGCTTACCGGTAATGGCATCGTTCCCCTGGTAGGGGAGGAGGTCGTCCTGGATCTGGAAGGCGACGCCGAGGTGCTCGCCGTAGCCACCGAGCGCGTCGACCCATTCAGGCGGTGCACCGACAAGTATCGCACCGCCTTTGCAGGCACTGCGAAAAAACGCTGCCGTCTTCATGGTGATCATGCGTACGTAAGTGTCGGCGTCCAGGATCCTGCGCCCACAGATCTCCGCTTCGAGGGCCTGGCCGCGGCACATCTCGATGCCCCCCCGGGCGGCTACCTCCAGGGCTGCCACGATGCAGTCATCCTTCGCGCCGGTGCCGCGACATTCCGCCAGGCCAAGGAAACTGTCGAAGATCAGGGCGTCTCCTGTGACGATGGCGGCGTCCACGCCGAATCGCTGGTGCACCGCCTCCTGGCCGCGGCGCATGTCGTCGCCGTCGATGATGTCGTCGTGAATGAGGCTGGCGACATGCCCGCATTCGGTGCTTACGGCGGCCGGCATCACCAGCGTGATGTCACCGCCGGCGAGGCGCGCCGACTCCAGGAGCAAGGCCGAGCGGAACAGCTTGCCCGGCGTGGCAAGCGCATACCGGCACATCGCATCCAGTGAGTCCGCCCCGGTCCGCCAGCGTCCGCTGATCGAGCCGCGCAGTAGCGCCGCATGATCTGGGGCCTGCTCGGCCACCGGGCCAATGACCGCCGCGCTGCCGATCGTTGTGGCTGGCATGAGCGTTCTCCTATCCCGGCGTTAATCTCGGACGCGGGCTCCCGCCTGCTGGACCCGCCGGTGGTGCGCAGTCCGGCGTGGGTAGCGAGTCAGCCCAGGCGAATCATCGGTGAGCCGCCGAGGCGTGTCATCGCCCCGCGATCTGTTATGCCAGGCCGGTGTCAGGCAGCTATCAGCCGTTCATCAACCTCTGTCCAGCGTGGCGGGAGGCCACCCTGTCGCGCCTGTCGCGCTCGGCCTGTAGGGTGCCAGAAGTGGGCGCGGGCCTGACGCGCCAGGGCACGTTCGCCGGGCGGGGGTGAGCCGGCCCGGTGGGCAGGGCCGTTCCCAGGGGCGGCGCAGGTCTTTGGCGAGGGCCCGGGCGAGGCGGAGTTGGGTGTGGCAGGCGATGATCAGCCAGGTCCACCGGTCGGCCGCGTGCGGGTCGCGGATCTTCGGTGTGGTCCAGCCGAGGACTTGCTTGAACAGGCGGAAGGTGTGCTCGAGGTCAAACCGGCGCAAGTACGCCTGCCAGCACCGGTTCACCTTGGCTGTGGCGGCGCCGGTGGCTGAGGACCACAGCCACACCGGCTTTGGGTCGCGGTCGCCCGGCAGGCGATCGACCTGCAGGCGGATTAAGGTGCCCTCGATGACCGGCAGCTTGCCGTCGTGATCCTGCCAGGCGGCGCGGCTGGTGAGCCGGGAGTGCAGCCGGTCCCAGGCCACGGCGGTGGCGGTGCCGTACCTGGTGGTCTGGGTGACGGTGGTGACCGCGGGCTCCGGCCAGGTCGCGTCGTCGGCCAGCTTGAACTCCGCTCCGTGCCGGGAAGGGCGGCCGCGACTGCCCGCCCGGGGCCCAGCGGGCCCGAACAGCACCCGGTTGGAGCGCAGCCGGCCGAGCACCTCGACGGGAAGGTCTTTCAGCAGCCAGGCCAGCCGGGTGAGGTCGTACCCCGCGTCAAAGATCACCAGCACGTCCGGGTCACCGGCATGCCAGTGGCCGGCGGCAATCAGGCGTTGGGTGACGTCCCGGACTTGGGTGGCGGTCACCTCGGTCTCGTCGTCTCCGGGGCCAAGCCGGACCGCGTCCAGCGGCGCCGTCCACGAGGTCCGGCCCGGCTCCAGCCCGGCGACCACCGAGTACGGCCAGCCCGGGATCATCTGCGCGTTCCCTTTCCCCCGCCCGTAGACGTGGCAGAACATCCTCTCCGGGCTGGTCTCCGCGTCGGGCCGCAGCCAGTTGCTGACATCCACGCCCAGCCGGATCCGCCCATCGGGCCAGCGCGGCAGCGGCAGGGCGGCCAGCGACCACCGCAGCCGGCCGATGTCGATCCGCCCGGCATTGACCGCGTCATACAGCGCCCCGTGCCCGCGCTGGTGCTCGGGGACCAGCGACAGGCCCACCAAGGTGCACACCGGCCCATCCGCGCACAGCACCGCATCCGCCAGTTCGAACAGCGCATCCGCCCGCCTGGCGAAGCACCGGTACAGCTCCTGGCGGAAGGCCGCCAGCCGATCCCGCACCTGAGCCTCATCTGGCGGCTCGACTTCGCTCCCGGGCCACGCGATACTGAACGCCACGGCCACCGCCCATGTGTCTTCAAGTTCTCTGGAAGGAACCCGAAGATCATCGTGCGGTGGCCGCGTCATCTCACGGCGACGCGCCGGACAAGATCGTCGATATCGGTAACGCCGGACAGCCGAGGTTAAACGGCAAGCTTAGATAAGACATCCCAGGGGCTTAGATGTCAAGCGGCTAGCTGGTTTTCGTGCTGGGGCCAGGCGGTTGCCTCGTCGTAGAGGGTGCGGGTTTTGAGGCATCCGTGCTGGATGCCGACAAGGCGGTTGGCGACCTTGCGGAGGGCGGGGTTGTGCTCGGTTTCGCGGGCGCGTTCGGCGTCGTAGAGGGCGCGGGCGCCGGGGGATGTGCTGATGGCGGCGAAGGCCTGCGCCATGAGGGCGTCGGTGAGCCGGTCGTTGCGGATGAACCGGGCGGCGACGGTCTTTTTCTTGCCTGACGCGCGGGTGATCGGGGAAGTGGCAGCGTAGTTCTTGCGGGCCTTGCCGCTGGCGTACCGGTCCGGGTCGTCGCCGAACTCGCCGAGGACCCGGGCGCCGAGGACGTGTCCCAAGCCGGGCTGGGACAGGTAGATCTCAGCGTCCGGGTGGCTGCCAAAAACCGCCTCCACCTCCCCTTGCAGGGCCTTGACCTGCTCGTTGAGGGTGGCGATCACCGCGATCAGGGCACGGACAGTGGCGGCGTAGGCGGCGGTGATGGCGTGCGGCTGGCCCAGCTGGGCGCTGCGCAGCGCGGCCATGATCGCGGTGGCCTTGCCGGGGATGTCGCGGCGGCGGGCGCGCTTGAGCGCCGCGCTGACCTGCGCGCGGGTCAGCCGCGCGGCCCGGGCCGGGTCCGGGGCCTTAGCCAGCAGCTCCAGCGCATCCGGGGCATCCAGGTCCTCGAAGGCCGCCAGCGCGGCCGGGAAATAGTCCCGCAGCTGGTGCCGCAGCCGCTGGGTCTGCCGGGTGCGTTCCCAGATCAGCGTCTTATGGGTCCGGGCGACCACCTTGACCGCCCCGGCCTCCGGGCTGTCGCCTGCCACGACCCGGAGCTGGTGGGAGTCCGTGCGCACCATGTCGCCCAGCATGTGCGAGTCACCGCGGTCGCTCTTGGCCCCGGACACGCCGTGCCGTGACCGGTACCGGGACGCCTGCAGCGGGTTCACCGCATACACCGTGTACCCGGCCGCGACCAGCGCGGCCACCCACGGGCCCCGGTCGGTCTCGATCCCGATCACCACCTCCGCATCCTCGCCGTCCTGGCCCAGGTGCTGCCCGATCAGCTCATGCAGCCGGGCGATCCCGGCCACCCCCTCCGGCAGCCGCCTGCGGGCCAGCACCCGGCCCGCCTCACCCATCAGCTCCACATCGTGATGGTCCTCAGCCCAGTCATCCCCGACGAACAACCGCATGCGTTCTCCCGTCCCATGTTCCGGATCTGGCCGGCAGCCTGCAGGAGAACAATCAGCGACCTAATGAAACAGTGCTCACGCCAACAGCAGGCGCGCACGACATCCCAGCAGCGATCAACTCTCCCGGCTGCCGGCAGGGGCACGGTCTTAACTTAGGACTCCCTCCGAAGAGGGGTCCAAGGGCTAGGAGTGCTCACCTGCCGGCGGCTACGGCCCGAGTCTGCCGGATGGCGACCCGGTAGCTCTCATTAGGGCTCGCAGATGGAGGCGGGCGGCTGGCGGTCCGGCGGTGGCGAGCCTGTGCTGGTCCAGTAGCGGCCGGGTCTGTTGGATCGCCCGGCTGATGGGGGTCCGATTCACCCCGAGCAGCTGAGCCAGCAGGGGGTATCGAAGGGCGAGGTGCTGGTGGAGGAGGGTGGCCAGGACCCGGTCGGTGAGGGTCAGTTTGGGAGGGGGGCCGGCTCCGGGTGCCCGTTGCCGGTCGCTGCCCCGCCGCTGGTTCTGGTCCTGCTCCCGCTGTGTCCTCCAGGGGCCTGCCAGCGCGGGACCAGATCATGCAGGTCGTTGCGGGGCAGCCCGGTCAGCGCGGGGTGAGCCAGTGTGGCGCGGTCCCATCCGGTGGGGGCTTGTGGCCCCGGTTCCGCGGGCCCGTGGGCCTGGCCCGTATCCGGGTGCAGACAGTAATTCCAGTCGCCGTGGAAGTCGTGGCGGGTGATGGGCAGGGCGGCCATCTCCTGGTCGCTGACCTTGACACCGGTCGGGTAGGAGCTGGTGTCGAGCTGCGCGCGTACGGTCAGGCCGGTGCGGGTGGTGGTCGCGGCGATGGTCTGGACGATGACTTCGTGGCTGGTCAGCGGCCGGCCGCGCCAGTTCATCGAGATCGCGGAGAACAGCCGGTGCTCGATCGTGTTCCATTTGGAGGTGCCGGGCGTTATCTCAAGTGCGTTTTCGGGTGTCCACCACGTAGCTGACGTGAGCTTTGAGCTGCGTCGTGGACGCGTTATCTTAAGCGGTGTCTATGACGTACCGGAAGCTCTTTCAAACATGTGACCTGCGTCTATCCTCTTGTCGCTGTCGCTTTTTAGTTCTCAGCCTCGCCGGGACCTCACGTCAGCGACATGTCCACGACGGAAAACCCCCGCTCCACCAGGGCTTCTCCCAAACGGACTTAAGATAACCGGTGGGAAGTGGCACACGTGATGTCGGGCCCGGTCTCGGCGGCTAGCGCCGCAAGCTCGGCCTTCCAGGCGCGAGTGCGGTAACCGTTGGATCCCCCCGCATCGGCGGTGATCAGCAGCCTGCGCGCGGCAGGGTAGCCGGGCGAGCCGACCGCGTGCCACCAGCGGCCGATCGATTCGACCGCGAACGCCGCGGTGTCGCCGTCGGTGCCCACGTTCACCCAGCCGGCGTTGGCCGCCAGGTCGTAGATCCCGTACGGGACCGCCTTGCCGAGTTCCTCGTCAGGGAAGTCATGGTCGTTCACCTGGACCGGACGGCCTTTCGGGCCCCCACTCCGCTCCGTTATTGGCGAAGTTGCCGACCTTTTCCTTCTTCTTGGTGTCGACGCTGATCACCGGCTGCCCGGCGGCAAGGTGCCCGGCCACCTGGTCGCTGATAGCGGAACTGGGCATCCCGGGTGCTGGCGGCCCTCAATGGTCTTGGGGTTGCCCTGCAGGCTGAACCCCTCCTCCCGCAGCACGTCGGCGAGCGTGTCCGCCGATATCCGGTGACCCTGCCGGGTCAGCTCCTCCGCCAGCTTGCGGGTCGACTTCGTCGTCCACCGCAGCGGCGACATCGGATCACCCCGGGCACCCGGCTCGACCAGGGCCAGCAATGCGGGCCGCAGCCCCGGGTCCAGGTCGGCCACCCGCTTGCGGCCCCCGCCTGGCCGGCGTGCCCGGCCCAGCGGCTCCTCGCCGGAGTCCAGCTCGGTCACGCCTTGCGCCACCGTCGCCTCACGCACGCCCGCAGCCCGGGCCACCAGCCGGATCCCGCCGTGACCCACCGCCCGGGCCTCGGTGCCGGCGCCGGGCGCAACCAGAGCGCGTGCGCTGACGAACTGAGGAAGCCAAACCTGGCAATCCCAGGTGCTCGAGGACGACGCTGTCACCCCCTGCGGGCTTTGGGGCCAGCCATGCACCGGATGAATGATCAAGGTGGGCTTGTACGTAGTTCTGGTCGGGTGACCCATGGGCGCCCGCCCTGGCAGCCCCAACAGAGCGGGCGCCCGGGCGAAAGCCTTTCACCGGCGATTCGTTACCGGACGAGTGATTCTATATGGATGCAGGGGCCACTGGCGGCCGGCATTTGGTTGACGGGCTCGCCCGGGACCCTGTTCTGCCAGGTGGTAATGGCCACCTCCAGCAGGCGCCTCGGCTCGGTGTGGGCCCGGTCATTCCCATGCCCGCAGGCGCCCTCCACTCCGGCGGCGCGGCACGAGGTACGGCGGCACCACAGACGGCGGTGCCAGGCGCTAGGCGGCGCTGGGCGCGTTTCACCCGGATGCCCTGGCCGCTGCTGGCCGTGCTCGCCGCTCAGTCGGGTCTCTCACTTCGCCTCATCTGGTCGAACACGGCATACGAGGACGAGGCGCTGTATCTGTGGACCGGTCACCTGGAGATCACGCACCTGCTATACCACGTACCCATTCCGCCGTTGCAGGAATACTTGTCCGGCGCGCCGGTCGTGTACCCGATCATTGGCGCGATAGCCGATAGCTACGGCGGCCTTGCCGCGGCCAGGGCGCTTTCGCTCGTCTTCATGCTCGCCGCGACGACGTTGCTGTACCTGACTGCATCCCGGCTGTTCGGCTGGCGCGCGGGGGTTGCCGCCGCGGCCGTTTTCGCGGCGCTCGGCCCGGTGCAGGCTCTTGGTGCGTACGCGACCTACGATGCCATGGCCATTTTCCTGCTGGCGCTGGCGGCGTGGCTCGCGGTCAGTGGCCGCGGCTGGGCCGCTGAGTTCCTGCTGCTGGCGGCGGCGCTGGCGATGGCTGGGGCGGACGCGACCAAGTACGCCTCGGCGCTGTGGAACCCGGTGATCATCAGCCTCGCCGCGCTGACGCCCGGCCAAAGCGTTCTGCGGTCCATCCTGCGCGGCCTGCGGCTGACCGCCTACACAATGGCATCGCTTCTGGTGCTCTGGCGGCTCGCCGGGCCCTCCTACATCCATGGCGTGGTGGTCACCACCCTCCACCGCCAGATCTACCAGGTCCATCACTCCGTGGCGACCATCGTGGAAGTTACAGCGGATCTGATAGGGGTGCTGCTGATTCTCGGTGTCATCGCGTTCGGCGTGAGCTTCACCGACACGGTGCGGACCAGGATTCTCTGCGGTGTGGTCACTGTCGCTGCGCTCCTCGCCCCTCTTCATCAGGCGCAGATTCACGTGACGACCAGCCTGAACAAGCATCTAGCGTTCGGAGCAAGTGGTTCTGTGCCATAGCAGCCGGTTATGTCATGGCCAAGGCCGCTGACGTGAACCGGGACAAGGGCTGGCGCGTTTCCGCGGCAGCAGCGGGGATCATCGTCTTTGGCGGAGTAGCGCAGGCAGGCGCCTCCTTTAATTACTGGCCGTCCTCGGCGCAAATGATTCCAGTCATGCGATCGCTGATCCGCACCTCGGGCTGCCCCTGTCTGGCGAGCGAGCAAGGCGTTGCATACTACTACCTGGCGCCACTCGTGCGGCCCGGTGAGATGACAGGCCCATTTTCCTTCGGTTACTGGGACAATATCACTCACCAGCTGCTCACCGGGATACCCGCCTACCGGATGGCCATTCAACATCATTTTTTTCACGTCGCGGAGATTGACCCAGCGGAGAAACCGGGCTTTTTCACGCCGGTGGCCGCCGCGCTGGCCACCACCCGGGGCTACCAGCTTGTCGCAGTCATACCGATTCCCGGATCCGGCCGCGGCCGGATAGAGCTGTGGCGCTTCGAGCCGAGAGGCCACCAACACCGCCGGCGCTCCCGCGCATCGCCGTCATGAGTACGGCCATCCGCCCCGCGCAGCGTTACCGCGGGTCGCACCGCCGCCCCACCGGCGTGCCGATGACGCTGCCGGCGCCTCCTGATGATCACGAGAAGTATCTCTACGCCGAGCGCCATCTGCCCTACCTGGCCGTCGTCCTGGTGATCTGTTTCCTGGCGGCAACCGCCAGCCAGATCTGGTTCGAGGCCAGATCGGGCATGTGGCCGTTTGGGATCTTCACCGCGGTCACGGTGCTGTCTTTCGGCCTGGCACTGCCGCTGTCCTTCACCGGCCGCGGCTTCGACGTGGGGGCGCACGTGCGCCGGGTCCGGGCATGGCGGCCGAGCAGTTATCCGGACGTGGACATCTACCTGCCGATCTGCGGTGAACCCATCGATATCCTCCGCAACACCTGGGCTGCCGTGTTCGAGCTTTGCCATGCCTACCCTGGGCTGGCCCGCTCCTACGTGCTTGACGATGGCGCGGACCCACAGGCACAGCGACTGGCCTCCGACTTCGGCTTTACCTACGTGGTGCGGCCCGACCCCGGCAGGTGCAAGAAATCCGGCAACCTGCGGTACGCGTTCGCACGCACCTCCGGTGAGTTCTTCGTCGTGCTGGACGCCGACTTCGCGCCGCGGCCCGACTTCCTGGCGGAAACTCTCCCGTACTTCGACGACGCTGACCTCGCCATAATCCAGACGCCTCAGTATTTCCGCACCCATGACGGCCAGACGTGGATCGAGCGGGCGGCGGGAGCGACGCAGGAGATCTTCTACCGGGCGATTCAGGTGACCCGCGACCGGCTGGGCGCCGCGATCTGCGTGGGAAGCTGCGCTGTCTACCGGAGCGTCGCGCTGGCGCCCGAGGGCGGCCCTACCTTGATCCCCTATGCCGAAGACGTCCACACCGGGCTGGACGCACGCCGCAACGGCTGGCGGGTCAACTACATCCCGGTCGTGCTCGCCACCGGCATGTGCCCCAGCAACGTGGACATGTTCGTGCGGCAGCAGTACCGGTGGTGCACGGGCGCGACCAGCACGGTCCTCACCTCACGCCTGTGGACAGTCCCCATGTCCGTGCGCGCCCGGCTCACCTACCTGACCGGGTTCGCTTACTACGTGCAGACGGCCCTTGCCGTATTCGTGATTCCGCTCATCCCCATCTGCCTGCTCATCTGGCAGCCGCTCACCGTACGCGCGCAGAATTCCCGCCTGGTGGTCATGGCTGTCATCGCCGGCATCTTCCTCCTGCCGGTATGGACCACAACCACTTTCAGGGCGCGTGATGTCGTCCCGTTGATGGAGATCCGCGGATGGGCACACGCACTGGCGCTCTGGGACTGGCTGCGTCGCAAGACGATGACCTGGCAGCCGAGCGGTGGCCGGGTAGCTCAGGAGCGCAGATTCCGGGCCGGCGTGATTGCCTGGAATGGCAGCGCGGCCACCGCCTGGCTGGCACTTGCTGCCTGGCGGACCACGCAGTTCCGCTCGTGGCAGTTCGCGATCATCATCATCATCGGCCTGTTTAATGCGGCTGGCGTATGCCGCATGCTGTGGGCACTCAGGGGAACCGGGACATGAAAGCGCCCCGCCTGCACCGGCCATTGCTCGCCGCCGCCAGTGCGATGGTGGTGCTTGCCGCCTGCTCAGTCGTTTCGCACGCCGCTTACCCCTACCGGCCTGCCAGGGCCGTCCGCTCCGGGCCGCCGGCTCCGGGGACGGCGCGCCCGCGCCCTCCGCGCTCCCGGCCGCTGCCCCTGGATACCGCTTCCTACTGGGGCGTCTATGAGCCAGGGACGCCCGCCTGGTACCGGCCGATCCGGCGGTTCACGGCCCTCATGGGCGGCGCGGCTCCCCGGATCGTCCTGTACTTCAGCAGCTGGGGGGAGCCATTCCAGGCTGCGTACGCCCGAGCCGCTCACCGTCACGGGGCGCTGACCATGGTGCAGATCGAGCCGGGAGGCGTGAGCCTGGCCGGCATCGCAGCCGGGCGCTTGGACGGCTATCTCCGCTCCTACGCCCGGCATGTGCGGGCGTTTCGCTATCCGGTGATCATCGGTTTTGGGCATGAGATGAACGGGTTCTGGTATCCCTGGGGGTTCGGCCACGTTCGCCCCCGAACGTGGATCGCGGCCTGGCGCCATGTGGTCACCGTTTTCCGGCGGCAGGGCGCGGACAACGTGACCTGGCTATGGACGGCCAACATCATGGTCGCCCCCAGCATCCCGTCGCCCCGCCCGTGGTGGCCCGGCTCGGCCTACGTCACATGGGTTGGCATCACTGGGTACTACTATCTGGCCGACGACAGCTTCGAGGGCGTTCTGGGCCCGACGATCACCGACGTTCGGACGTTCACCAGCAAACCGATCCTGATCTCGGAAACCGGGATCACTCCCGGGGCCGTTTCCGGGGCAATTCCCGGCTTGATCGCCGGCATACGCCAACGCCGTCTGCTCGGGCTGGTGTGGTTTGACGCTAACTCCGGCCGGGACTGGCGGCTGGAGGGCCACCCGGCCGCGGTTGCCGCCTTCCGCAACGGAATCGCCAGGATGCTCGCGCAAGCCACCGAACCGCCCAGCCCGGGGTGACGTAGCTCCATAGGCTGGACACCCTGCGGGACAAACGAAAAGCCCGCTTCGCCCCTTTTCATGACTCTTTGCTGTCAGCTCCCGGCTGGTGCTGGAGTGCCAGGCGGATGATCTCGGCGCGGGTGTGGGCACCGAGCTTGGCCAGGATGTGGGAGACGTGGGTTTGCACGGTGTTGCGGGACAGGAAAAGGTCGGCGGCGATGTCGGGGTTGGACCGCCCGGCGGCGACCAGGGAGGCGATCTTGCCCTCGGTGGGAGTGAGCGACTCCCACCCCTGGGTGGCGTGGGCCCGGCGGCCGCCGCGGCCGCGGCGGATGCCGTGGCGTCGCAGCCGGGCATCGGCGCGGCGCAGGTCCCATTCCGCGCCCAGCGCCTGGTAAAGCCTGGCCGCATTGCTGAACGCCTGGTGGGCATCCGCCAGGTGGCCGTGGTCGGCCAGCAGCGCCGCGGCGTCCTCCAGCGCCTGCGCGCGGTCAAACGGCCGGTCCGCCGCCTCGTAATAGGTGGCTGCGGCGAGCAGCGGGCCCGCGTCGCCGTCCACCAGCCCCCGGCAGAGGTCAGCCGCCCCCGTCTTGACCGGCAGCGGCTCCCGTTTGGCCTCATCGTCCGCGGCCTTTGCCACGGCGGCAGCGGTAGCGCCATCACCGGCGGCCACCGTTAGCCGGGCCAGTACCGGCAGCAGAAGGTATCTGTGCGGCATGACCTTGGCGAGGCCTGGGTCCAGGCACTGGGCGAGCACGGCCACCGCCTCGTCCGGCTGGCCCGCCCGCTCCGCGGCCAGTGCCCGCGCCATGAGCAGGCGATGCGAGGCTGGCCGGTGACCAGGAAGGTCCAGCGCCTCGACCGGCACGGCCGCGAGGTGCTCCTCAGCCATTTCCCAGTCGTCACGGTGCCCGGCGATCAGTGCGGCGAGCCCATGCAATACCAGCCGGGCCGGCTGGGCGCCGAGCAGGGCGGCGGCGGTGTCCAGCATGGCGAGCGCGTCATCCCACTGGCCCAGCTCGAAGTAGTAGTCCGCGGCCGCGGTGCAGACTATGCCCAGCTGCGGTGTGCCGCCCTGCTCGGTCAGGGCGAGCGCCTCCCGGATGGTGATGCCGGCCTCGGCCTGGCGGTCCAGGTCCCCCAGCAGGCCAGCGCGGTTGGATAGCAGCAGCAGCCGCAGGTCGGTGGTCTGCGGGTCGTCCCCGATCAGCTCAAGCGCCCGGTCGATGTGGCCCAGGCTCCCGGCCTGATCCCGCCTGTGGTAGGCCACGAGACCGAGCGCGTGCAGGGCGTAACCGACGGCGAACCGGTCACCGGCCTGCTCCGCACCGGCCAGCGCCTGCCGCGCCATCTCCACCGCGCCGTCCGCCTGGCCCAGTGCGGCAGAGGTCATCGCCTGCTGGGCGCGCAGCCGGGCCTGCCACACCTGGCTGGTGGCCGGCCGAGCCAGCGCGGCCTCCACCACCGCGGCCGATTCGTCCCCCCGGCCGGTCCGCGCCAGGCTGTAGGCGAGCAGCCAGGCGGTTTCGGCGGCCCGGCCGGGATCGTGCGTGCGGGCCAGCAGCGGCCCGGCGACCCGTTCCACCTCCTCGTCTTCGACGAGCAGGAAGGCTACGGTGACCAGAGCCGCCTCCAGCACCTCCCGCCGCTGGTCGGCGGCGGGCAGCGCGGCCAGCGCCCGGCGCAGCAACTCCGCGGCGACCTGCGGCGCCCGGTAGGCCAGCACCCCCGCCTCCCCAGCCAGCCACCCCCACACCCACTCCCCATCACCAGCCTCCGGCGCCGCCACCAGCTGCGCCGCCACCCGCTCCGCCCGCGCCCCCGCCCCCGCCAGCGCCCGCGCCGCCTGCACATGCAACCCCGCCCGCACTGGCCCCGGAATCCCCTCATACAACACCTGCCGGATCAGCCCATGCCGAAACGCCAGCCGCGACCCCACCTCCGCCACCACCCCCGCATCCACCGCCGCATCCACCGCCGCCGCCAGCTCCCCCGCCGACCGCCCCGTCACCAGCCCCACATCAGACACCGAAAACTCCGCCCCCAGCACCGCCGCCCACCGCAACACCCCCA